>Ga0209186_1000063_pt1 | contig 83353 bp, 60 predicted proteins | sample SidtaG_FD_187426 | JGI IMG/M metagenome (GOLD analysis project Ga0209186, IMG submission 187426) | Marine algal microbial communities from Sidmouth, United Kingdom - Sidmouth_Male2 metaG (SPAdes) (version 2) | ecosystem: Host-associated > Algae > Red algae > Unclassified | place: Sidmouth... | reverse complement strand
CGTCTAATATTTGTTGATTATACCGCATCACAATTTCTGTTGCAACGCTATCACCCATATCGTGCGCCAACAAATGGCCACCCGAAACACCTAACTGTTTCCATACTTCTATTGCGGTATCAGCGTGTTCTAAAATGCTATAACTAAAATTAGTAGTAGGTTTATCGCTTAGCCCAAAACCAATAAAATCAAACAAAACAATTCTGTCAAAAATTTTGCTCAACCCTTCAACAACTTTACAATAAGAGTAAGATGATTCTGGAAAACCATGTATTAACAATAATGTATTTGCTGCTATTGCTTTTTCATTTCCAATAGATCGTACAAATATTTTATGCTTAAAATTGTCATATTCAATATATGCGCCTGTATTTTTCCAAGTATTTAAATTTTGTTTTAACACTTTAGCAAGGTACATAAATTGCCAAAATAGAAACTGTTTTAAAGATTAAAATATAGCATTAATATTTTGAGCCGAGCGAAGCGAGGCCGTAATTTTCACCGCCTATTTTTAGAAAAAAAGGTGTGGTTTTTTGAGCTGCCAACTTATGCTAAAAGTTTATACGGCTCACAAAAATAATTAAATTAGCCCCGACCGATGTGGTATCCTTTTTGTTTGATGGTTGTAAATTTATTGGAAAACAAAAAGATTTAGCGGAGGGCGGGTGTAAAGTTGATGCGAGGAAAACTGTTTCGCTACAAAAAAAGGTGATACCTATTTAACAGATATCACCTTTCGTAAAAACTTTAAAAATTTCTCTACAACTTAAACTCAATACCTTGCGCTAATGGCAAATCAGCACCATAGTTAATGGTATTGGTTTGACGACGCATATAAGCTTTCCAAGCATCAGAACCACTTTCGCGGCCACCACCTGTTTCTTTTTCGCCACCGAAAGCACCACCAATTTCGGCGCCACTTGTACCAATGTTAACATTGGCAATACCACAATCGCTACCTGCTGTGCTTAAAAACAGTTCCATTTCTCGCATGTTCTGCGTCATTATAGCAGAAGATAAACCTTGCGGCACATCGTTTTGCATTGCAATAGCCTCATCTAAATTACTGTATTTCATAAGGTATAATATTGGCGCAAAGGTTTCGTGTTGTACTATTTTAAAATGATTTTCTACCTCGGCAATACAAGGTTGAACATAGCAGCCACTTTCGTAACCTTCGCCTTCTAACACCTTGCCTTCTACTACAAAAGTGCCGCCTTCTTCTTTTATCTTTTCAATACTGTTTAAATAGTTCTGAACTGCATCTTTATCAATTAAAGGACCAACGTGATTGTTGACATCCAATGGATCGCCTATGGTTAATTGCGTGTAAGCATTAGCCAAATTTTCTTTTACTTCGTTGTACACATCTTTGTGAACAATTAAACGACGAGTAGAAGTACAGCGTTGACCGCAGGTACCAACCGCACCAAATACGCTGCCAATAATTGTCATTTTTAAATCGGCCTGTGGACTAACAATAATTGCATTATTACCACCCAACTCTAACAAACTTCTACCCAAACGCTCTGCAACTGTTTTGCCAACTATTTTACCCATACGCGTACTTCCTGTTGCCGAAATTAATGGAAGCCGTCTGTCTGCAGTCATCATTTCACCAACTTTATAATCGCCATTAATTAAACAACTAATGCCTTCTGGTAAATCATTTTCCTCTAACACTTCATTAAAAATATGCTGACAAGCTACTGCGGTTAATGGTGTTTTTTCTGATGGTTTCCAAACACAAACATTACCGCAAACCCAAGCAAGTGCGGTATTCCAACACCAAACGGCTACCGGAAAATTAAAGGCAGAAATAACACCAACAATACCCAATGGATGCCATTGCTCATACATTCTATGGTTGGGGCGTTCGCTATGCATGGTTAAGCCGTATAATTGACGAGATAAGCCAACTGCAAAATCGCAGATGTCAATCATTTCTTGTACTTCGCCCAAACCTTCTTGCAAACTTTTACCCATTTCGTAGCTTACTAATTGCCCTAATGGTTGTTTGTAAGCTCTTAACTTTTCGCCAAACTGACGCACTATTTCGCCACGCCTGGGCGCCGGTGTGGTGCGCCAAACTTTAAAAGCTGCTTGCGCTTGTTCAATTGTTTTTTCGTAAGCGGCGGCATCAGTTGCTGTAATACTGCCAATTAAGGCACCATCAACTGGCGAATAAGAATTAAAAGTTTCTCCAGAACTATTTAACCAATTGTTACCAGTAGAGGTGCCGTTATTTGAAGCCTCTAATTTTAAGGTTTTTAAAAACGCTAAGTCTTTTGCTGTTGCTATCATTTTATTTTTTTTGTACGATTTTTTTTTGAGCGTTTGAATACGCTTTTCAATACTGCAAAAATGCCGTTTTTTTTATTGAAAACATATTTTGTGAGGATATTAAATATTTGGCTTTCTTTGAAATAGCGTAAAAAATTAGCATTAATTTTACCAATGAGGATGTTACCGCCACAAAAAATTTGGGGTTTATAGAAATTTAGTTTTTTTTATATTTATACAAATGAACTACAGTTAGTTCGGAGGCGCAATGCCTCCAAATTAGCCTTGATTGTAGTGTAAAGCCCACAGCTGCAGCTTGGCCTTTTTGAAGCGCAGCAAGCGAGGACTTGGAACGGAAAGCGAGGAGACTGTTTTTGCGAGTTGAAATTTCTCGCTTCTAAAAAAAATTACAATTTAGTACTTATCACATATTTTTCTTTAAAAAAATCTTCTTTAAAAAAATCGTTAATGGGCTTTATTTCAAACTGATAATTTAAGTCTTTAGTTTCTTTATTAATGTCGCCGCCTTTAAGCATTATAATTTTATGATCGTTTGATTGTTCCAATAGTATTTTACTCCAACTTAGTAATTTAGGCAATTGAGTAACGGCTCTGCTCAAAACATAATTAAATTTCGTTTTTACTTTTTCTGCACGTGCATGCAATACCTTCACGTTTGTTAGGTTTAAATTTTCAACTATTTGTTGAACTGCTTTTGTCTTTTTTTCAATAGTATCTACTAAAACAAACTTCGTTTTTGGGAATAATATAGCCAATGGAATACCTGGCAAACCGCCACCTGTGCCAATATCAACAGCTGTAGTAGCTGGTTTAAAACGATGCACTTTAGCTATGGCTAAACTGTGTAAAATGTGCCGTATTTCTATATTTTCAACATCTTTTCTTGATATTAAATTGATGCTTTTATTAATTTCTATTAGCTGAGTTTGATAGTTTAAAAGCAACTTTGTTTGTTGCTCTGTTAAGTTTGGAAAATACTGATTTATAATGCTAATGGATGCCAATGCTTAATAGTTATCTCCTTTTTTCTTTAAAATAATATAAAGTAGCTCTTTAGCTCGGTGCAGCTGGGCTTTTACTGTGCCCAAAGGCATTTCTAATTTTGCTGCAATTTCATTGTAAGTAAGCTCTTTAAAATAACGCATTTCAATTAGCTTTCGATAATGTTCTGGCAGTTTTTCTGTAATGTTAACGGCTAGTAATTTTCGTTGATCTTTAATAAATGTTTCTTCCGGATCTAAGGCATCAGATTTTACATCTATTGAATAATCGTCACCATCTTTATTACTTTTTGGTTCATCTAATGATGATTTTTTTAATCTTTTTTTTCTGATAAAATCAATTGTATTGTTTACCGCAATTTTAAATAACCAGGTACTAAAAGCGTAGTTAGGGTTGTATTTTTCAATATTATTAAAAGCTTTACCAAATGCTTCTATAGTTAAATCTTCTGCATCAATTTTGCTGTTAACCATTTTGTTAACCATAAAATAAATTGAGTCTTTATAACGAGCTAATAATTTAGCATAAGCGTTTTGGTCATTTTCGTTAATGGCCAAAAGAACCAACTTTTGGTCTTCCTTAGCTTGGCTTTTACTATCTTTTTTTTTACTTTTTTCCATCACCATTTATTGTCCCTATTTTTATATAATCCTATATAACTTATAAAATAATATGCTATAAATATTAAATCGAATAGCATAGTTTTCAACCAATCATCTGTTTCGAAAAATTGTTTCTGCAATTTGTTATAAATGCCGTATAGTACAATTAGTCTAACTATAAATAATACGAATATTACAGGCAAAGGTTCAAAAAAGCAAAATAAGAAGGTGCTATAAATGAAAATATGTGCAGCGGCATACAAAGCCAATAGTAGTTTGATAGACAATTTGTATTCATTAGCAGTACTTACGTGTCGCCTTTTTTGTTGAATGTATGCCTTCCAGGTTGGCTTTGCTTCGCTATAACACCAAGCTTGTTGGTTTAAGCAAAGTTTAGTGTTAAAAGGGGTTGCAGCCTGTGCAATCAACAAATCATCGTCGCCAGAGGCAATATGTTGGTGGGCATCAAAACCATCAATTTTTTCAAAAATCTTTTTTTTGTAAGCCAAATTACGGCCAACTCCCATATATGTTAAACCTTTTAAAGCAAAGCCAGCGTAGTTAAAAATTGTTTGGTAAGTTTCGTACCTAATAAAACGATTTAAAAAAGTTGGGGCAGCTTTATAAGGCCCATATCCCAAAACAATTTCAGTTTTATCATCAAATTTTGAAACCATCCACCTTATCCAATTGTCGCTTGCCGGATCGCAGTCTGCATCGGTAAACAATAAAACATTATATTTACTTTGTTTTATAGCAGCAGTTAAGGCCGCTTTTTTGCCAGGCAAATTATCAAAATTGTGTTTGTTAATTATGGTAAGATGTAGGTACTGACGTTCAAAATTTTCTAACACCGCTAAAGTATCGTCATCTGAATAATCATCAATTACAATTACTTCAAAATGAGGATATTTTTGCGCTAAAACAGCCGGCAAATTGTTTTTTAAATTTTCACTTTCATTTTTTGCACAAATGAGTACGCTAACAGCAGGCAAAACTTCATTACCTAAAATAGTATTGTTTTTGTTTTTTTTAAGATGCTTTATTAACGGATAATAGAAATACCACCAATAAGCAATTTGGTAAATTACACATATTGCAAAAATAAATTGTATGATGTTGATGCTAAAAATCAAATAACCTAAAATTAAAAAAGCAAACTTATAACTAAACTATAATCTTTAAAAAATTAGTTTTGCATAACGTATGAAATTTAGTATAAATAAAGCAGATGCGCAGTCTGCCGCACGAACAGGTACAATTACCTTGTCAAGAGGCACTATAAATACGCCAATTTTTATGCCAGTTGGCACCGCCGGCACGGTAAAGGCAGTTCATTTTGAAGAATTACACCGACTAAATGCAGAAATAATTTTGGGGAATACTTATCATTTATACCTGCGCCCTGGTTTAGAAATATTAAAAACTGCTGGTGGATTGCACGGTTTTAACGGTTGGCAAAAACCAATGCTTACCGATAGTGGTGGCTACCAAGTTTATTCGTTAGGGGAGCGTAGAAAAATAACAGAAGAAGGGGTAAAGTTTCAATCGCATATTGATGGCTCTTACCATCATTTTACCCCAGAAAATGTAATGGACATACAAAGAACAATTGGGGCAGATATTATGATGGCATTTGATGAATGTACGCCCTATCCTTGCGAATACAATTACGCTAAAAAATCGATGGAAATGACGCATCGTTGGTTAGATAGATGTATTAAAAGATTTGACGAAACAACGCATCATTACCAACATCCGCAAGTGTTTTTTCCAATAGTGCAAGGCAGTGTATACGAAGATTTGCGTAAACAATCGGCAGAAGTAATTGCCAGTAAAAATTGTTTAGGCAATGCCATTGGCGGCTTGTCTGTTGGCGAACCAGCAGAAGAAATGTACGCTACTACCGAAACGGTATGCAACATCTTACCAAAAAACAAACCCCGCTATTTAATGGGTGTAGGCAAGCCCGAAAATATTTTAGAAGCCATTGCACTTGGCATAGATATGTTTGATTGTGTATTACCCACCCGCAATGCCCGCAACGGTACTTATTATACTAGCGAAGGAGTGATAAATATTAAAAATAAAAAGTGGGAAAATGACCATAGCCCAATTGACCCAAACAGCCCTATGGAAGTTTGCCGAACGCATACCAAAGCTTATTTAAGACATTTAATTATTTCAAAAGAAATATTAGGTGGGCAATTGGCTTCTATTCAAAATTTAAGCTTTTACTTGTGGCTAATTGGCCAAGCACGAGAACAAATTAATGCAGGCACTTTTTTTAATTGGAAAAATAAAATGGTTAAAAAAGTAATGGAACGGCCTTAGAAAAAATTTGATAATTTCATATTTTTTCATTATTACAAAATTAGAACAAGTAATAATTTAACAACATTTGAAAATATATATAGCCATTTAATAATGCTAATTCATCTAAACTATTATATTCGTATCGATTTTTAAAAAGAATCAAACCAATTTTATGAAGCGATTACTACATTTGATATTATTAATTTCATCATTTACTTTATTAGACAATTTTGCAAATGCGCAATGCGATATAAATACAGGATGTGGTGGCACGCCTTCGCTTACAGTTGACCCTCCAACATTTGATGCTGCTACATTAGGCATTACTTTTAACAACATTGAAGTTGGTGAGTTTGAGTGTATAGTACCGATGGGGCAAACGTATCAATCTGGCGTTGCATTTTATATTTACCAACTTTTACCTAATGGTAACAGAATGGATTTGTGTAATGTAATTAACGCAGCTCCATTTAATGTAGTCGGAAGCATTGCGCTGTCTTTTGGGGAAACCAGTTTTTGCACAGGAAGCACCGTTAACCTTGGTTTAGTTAATGTTGGACCAGATGAAGGTTTTGTAGCTTGTGATGGAGCGTTTTTAGAAATAGAGGCCGCTCTTTATATTACCGATAACACAGGTTTTGATCCTGCAACTGAATCAGTTTTTACCGGCTTAACTTCAAATGAGTTTATTACAGTTAATTTGGGTACACTTGATATTAATATAAACAACGAATTTCCGGGCGGAGGTCAGCCGTTAACATCAGCTAATATTACCGAATTAGCTACAGGTGCTGATGGACCAATAGCCGCAAATTGCGGGGAAGACGTTGAAATATATGTAGAAGGTTTAAGCAGGTTAGCTAACTGTCCAGATTATACCGATATTACAACAGGTATTGCATCTGAATTAAGTAATGAATTTTATTATACTGTTAATGGTGGTACACCTATTATAATACAAAATTCGGCAAGTGGCGCTGCCGGTGGGCAATTAACAGGGCCAGATGCTAACCTTGGTGGTAATTGTTATGCAGGTATTTTAGGGCCTTATACGTTAGAATGGGCAGACTTACCACCAGACTTATGTGATGGTTCAACTGTAGTAGTTACCATTACTACTACAGATGTGTTTACTGGGCAAACGCTAACTGACGATATTACTATAAATTATACTGGTGCTGCTTGTACAATTTGTAATATACCAGGTTGTACAGATAATACAGCTTGTAATTTTGATCCTTTAGCAACAGATGATGATAATTCATGTTTACCTGTACCAACCTGTAATACAGACATTTGTATGGGTGATATAGAAATTGTTGATCCGAATGATGCTTGTGTTTGTATAGTAGATGTGCTGCAAGTATTAGGTTGTACCGATGCTACTGCCTGTAACTTTGATGCAACAGCAAATTGTGATGATAATTCATGCTTACCAGTACCAACCTGTAATACAGATATTTGTATGGGTGATATAGAAATTGTTGATCCGAATGATGCTTGTGTTTGTATAGTAGATGTGCTACAAGTGTTAGGTTGTACCGATGCTACTGCCTGTAACTTTGATGCAACAGCAAATTGTGATGATAATTCATGCTTACCAGTACCAACCTGTAATACAGACATTTGTATGGGTGATATAGAAATTGTTGATCCGAATGATGCTTGTGTTTGTATAGTAGATGTGCTGCAAGTATTAGGTTGTACCGATGCTACTGCCTGTAACTTTGATGCAACAGCAAATTGTGATGATACTTCCTGTTTATTTAATGATTGCGAAGGAAACTGTGGTGGCGCAGCTACTGCAGGTACCGCTTGTACCGATGCAAACGGCAACCAAAGCACTTATGCTGCTGATTGCTCTTGCCCAGCTACCGCTATTTTAGGTTGTTTAGATAATACCGCATGTAATTTTGATGCAACAGCTAACCAAGATGACGGTTCTTGTTTATTTAATGATTGTGAAGGAAACTGTGGTGGCGCAGCTACTGCAGGTACCGCTTGTACCGATGCAAACGGCAACCAAAGCACTTATGCTGCTGATTGCTCTTGCCCAGCTACCGCTATTTTAGGTTGTTTAGATAATACCGCATGTAATTTTGATGCAACAGCTAACCAAGATGACGGTTCTTGTTTATTTAATGATTGTGAAGGAAACTGTGGTGGCGCAGCTACTGCAGGTACCGCTTGTACCGATGCAAACGGCAACCAAAGCACTTATGCTGCTGATTGCTCTTGCTCAGCTACCACTATTTTAGGTTGTATAGATAATACCGCGTGTAATTTTGATGCAACAGCTAACCAAGATGACGGTTCTTGTTTATTTAATGATTGTGAAGGAAATTGTGGTGGCGCAGCTATTGCAGGTACCGCTTGTACTGATGCTAATGGCGGCCAAAGCATTTATGCTGCTGATTGCTCTTGTAATGTTTGTGAAGAGGAGATTACTGGGGTAGTTGCAGGTACAGAAGATGATTGTGATTTAGGTGGTATTACTTTAAGTGTTATTACGCCAGATGCAATGATGATTAATGTAGTTACTGCTGCTGATGGTACATTTATTGTGCCAGGTGGGCCGTTTCAGTGCGGTACTTATACTATTGCATTTTTTGATTTAACTGAAGTACCATTTTGTTATAGCGAAACCGGTTCAACCGAACCAATTAGTTTTGTAGTTGATGGTATTGAAGATGGTACTGTTGATGTATCATTTTTAGCAAACCCAAACATACCAACTTTGTCGCAATGGGGTTTAATTGTATTAGCCTTGTTATTAACGAGTTTTGGTGCAATAAGTTTACTGCAATTGAAAAGAAAAGAAAGTTTATTATAATATAAGATTTACATAAATTTAGTGAAAGCCCGTTTAAACATTATAGTTTTTTAAACGGGCTTTTTCGTAGTATTATTTAATTCTCACAACCTTCAATTAGTGCCTCAAAGTTGGCGTTTGCCTTTACTTCAAAGCCATTGCGCAGTTCAATAAAGTTACCCGCTTTGTATTTAAAATTTATTCCGTTTTTTACACTTCCATTACTCATTATAAAGTTAGAAACCTTTTGTTCCGTTCCTATTAAATCAGAAAAAGAAAATTCTGTTATAATATTTTCACATAAATTACCACAGCTAAGTGTTGAAAAATTATAGGTGCGATAACTACCAAAACGCTTGTTGTTGCATCTGGAGCCTACTTGTATAATATAATCCGTACAAGCTTGTAGACCACCTAACTGAATAAAGTTGTTAGCTGTACTAACTGTTTCCCACGCACTTTCACTATTTTTTCGATACCTAACAAAATATTGTTTTACGCTTGCAACTTTATTCCAAGAAGCAAATACACCATTACTGCTAATATTGTTAAAACTTAAACTCGAAATGGCATTACAAGCTGAAAATGCTTGACGGTTACAAAAACGGAGATAAGCTCCATCAAAACGGAGATACCCCGGACCTGCATCATAAAATTTTAAAGTTTGTGGCCCTAAACTTGTGGTAGGAATACAAAACTCTTGTATAGTTTGTAAAGTATCGTTACTATAATTTGATTGATAATGTGTTTCATTATTTACACTAATTTTTGCCAAACCTAAAGCATCTGAAAATAAAAAACTCATACAAATTTCTGCAAAGGTATTTGGTGCCGTAAAATTTAAAACCAATTCATCAGTACCGCTAATGCCATTAGTAAGAATACCATCGGGTAAACCACCGCCACGTTCGGGGTTGCCAATACCAATGCTACTTTCGTATGTAGCTGATGTAATTATTGTATTGTTGACACAGTTACAAGTGGGTGCATTAAAGTAAGGATCACCAGAACTGCAAGGGCAATATTTATAACTGGAACCGTCAATTTTTATGCTTCCCGAACCTGATTCTGATAAAAGAATTTCTTGTGGCCCTTCTTGAATAGTTTTTATACATATTTGTTGTGGTTCAAAATCAGTAAGCGTGGTATCTTCATTAAAATAAGTAAAAGGATAATAATTGATAGAAAAAGTAACTGCACCTTTTACATTATTAAAGCCAACTGTAAAGCAAATTTCTTCACCAGCAGGCATATATGGGTAAGTTAAGGTTATAGATTTATTGCTGTAAATTCCATAAGTGAAATTACCATCTGGCAATCCTTCGGCTCTATAATCAGCTCCTAAATCAAAACTTGTTTTAAGCTTTCCACCAGCAGTTAAATATGTTGTAGGGCAATTGCAGGCTGTTGTATTTGCGCTTCCAGAATTATTAATACAGGCATCATAATCGTTTATATCATCCGAAGCATATACCTTGTCGTTATCGCAATCGTTGGTTAAACGAGTAATCCATTTTTTGGGTTCTACCCCATCAATAATGCCATCTGCGGTGCAAGCATTTAGTGGCGAAACATCTAAATCGTCACAAACACCATCTTGATCTGTATCGGTTTTTAAAGCACCCATACAATCACATTCGGCTATCCAAATATCATTTTCGGTACACGCATCAAAATCATCACACGTAGTGCCAATTAAATTATTATCAAAATTTGTACATTTATCTATATAATCGCAAGTTCCATCAAAATCACTATCGGTTGCACCTGCTAAACAATTACAGTCTTCTGGCGTTCCGGCATCAATCCATTGTTGCAGTAAAGCAATTTCATTTGCATCTATATTACCTTGTACTCTTTCATTCATTGATGGCAAACCAATAGCTGTTCCACATTCATTATAACTATCAATATTTATAATGTTTGTTAAAGTTGTTCCATTTGCAATACTTTCGCCACATTTATTACCACCTTCTAAAAAATTTTGGTATGTTATTAATTGTAAGCCACCTAAACGACTATCTCCATGACATGCTAAACAACCATTAACTGAAAAAATGGTATAAACTTCGTTCCAACCTAATAAGCCATTATCGCAGTAATCATTATTATTTGCAACATAACCATTAGGCGCAGTACAACTTAACACTTGTTTATTTGGTGTGCCTAAACCATCGCCATCTGCATCGAAATACCAAGTAGTTTTGCCATCACCATCGCAAATACCACATTCATCTAAAACCCCATAACAAGCATTTTGATTTACCTTAAACTGCATTTCGGCAATAGAAGCACAAGTATTATTTCCGTGTGTAGATAATATGGTAATTAATATTTTTTTTATAAAGATGCCTTCAAAGTTTGGCCCAACAAAGCCTTCATAGGCTTCATTTTCATTAGCTTTTGGGAAATTAAAATTTCCTAATGCTGTCCAACCTTTACCATCAATTGAGTAATCTATAACAACTTCATTGGCACCATCATTACTTGTGGTGGGCAAATTAGCGTTCCAAACATAGCTTTCGGTAATATTTTGTGGTTCATCAAACTCGTACAATAGCCAATGACTGATACCTCGCACCGCATTGGGATTTGCCGTTTTATTGCAAGAACGCCAGCTTTTGTTCCAGTAATTACCTTCATCTACACACTGCGCAATTAGTTTATTTGAAAGCACTAATGCACTTCCTACCAAAAAAAAATATATAAAATATGTTTTAATTAAAGCTCGTTTCATTTGTGTTAATTTAACTCATAAAACCAATTGGATAACTATTACTAACGGGCGTCCAAAAATTAGTAATGTTGGGTAAAATATGATGAAGATCACCTGATGAAGCACCAAACCAAAGTGCCAATTCTGCAAAATATTCATCGCAAGAAGTGGTGGGAATTATGCGGCCAGTACCTGCATCGAGTGTGTTGCCAAGATATAGATCAGGATAGTGACCATAAATTTCTTTCCCTTTTACAGCGCCGCCCATTACTATTGCATTTCCACCCCAAGCATGGTCGGAGCCATTGCCGTTTGATACTAATTTGCGGGCAAAATCGGATATTGTGAAAGTAGTCACTTGGTTTTCTAAACCTAACTCTATCAAAGCATCGTTAAATGAAGATAATGCATTGGCTAATTCGGTCATTAAAATACCGTGGTCTAACAAAAAGTCATCGTGTGTATCGAAACCGCCAAGTTGCACAAAAAAGGTTTGTCGATTTACATTGAGCGCATCTTTTGCTGCAATAGTTTTGGCCACCATGCTTAAACGTTCCGATAATTTATCTTCTCCAAAGGAGGTATTGACAATAGGTTTACCATTTGCCAAGGCTGCATTAAACTCAAAAGAATTGCTTTTTGAATTAATGATAGTGCTATTATATGCTTTTTGTAGAATATTAGTGTATTCGGTTTCTAACAAACTATCTAAAGTTTGGCGTTTAAGGGTTTGATAAAAGCCTTTATTATCGGACTGATTTAATAAAACTGCGCCTTTATCTTTGGGGTTAACAATGTAAGAATTTATATTTTTGCCTTGTTGAAACAAGTTTATACCATCTAAGGAAATATTCATAGAGATGGCTTGGTTGGCATTTGTGGTGTATAATATATCGGCTAAACGCCCGCCCCAACCATTAACATTTCTACTTTGTGGTAGCGAAGTTTGCCAATGGTTTCGTTGGTCGGAATGAGAAAACAAACCTAAAGGTAGTTTTGTTTTTCTATTAAAAGATGAAAGCGTTGTTGGCTCAACTAAGGTACCAATGTTTGCTACAAAACCCAGTTGCTCATTGTCAAACAATGTTTTCATCTTACCTAAATTAGGGTGGAGGCCATAAGTCTTTCCATCGGAATTGGTTGGGTTAATCGGTAACAATTCGTTTTGAGGGATAGCCAAGTTAGTGCGTACATTGGCATAGTCGGCGTACTCGTTGTTGCCTTTTGGTATTAGCATATTATACGAGTCGTTGCCGCCCGAAAGTAAAATGCAAACTAATGCTTTATAATCGTTTTTGGGTGCGTACAGCGGTTGATTGGCAATGGCTGCTGCATTAACCAAACCCATATTGGTAATGCCAGAAAGTAAACTTGTTGCACCAATACTGGCGCAACCCAAGCCCAACTTTCCTAAAAAACTTCTTCTATCGTAATGCTTATGTTCCATTTATTTTTTATTTTAAGATGGGATATTCACTAATCATAATAAAATAAACGGCATCTTGAACAGCTCGTTCATTAGTATAAGTGCCAACTCTATCAAAATACTCGTTTATGGTATTGGTAATTGTTGCTTTAGTTGATGTAGATAAGCTTCCTCTACATAGTAAAATATTTAAACGTTCTATTAATGCCTCAACACCTAATTTTTGCAATACCTCAATTTCATCACTAAAATCCAAATTTGGATCATCTTCCCTATTGTTGGTTAATCCATAAGTATTTTCATTTAATGAAGTTTGATTATTAAATGGCCTGTATTTAATCGCATTTTCCATCAAATTAATATAATGAATACTAGAAGTAGTTGTTAATATTTCAAACTCAGGCGAAACCATATCATTAGCTTCTACAAAATTGTTTTCTGCATAAAATGGGGAGAAAAAATTAAATACAGATGGTGATTCTAAAAATGACTGTCCTAATTTATCTTGATAAACGGTATAATCTTTAAAAAACAATTTACCCGAAGGCGAACTAATATCAAATGCTTTAAACAAATGAGTAAATCGCTCAATTGGCTGAATGAGTTTCCCCGCTTTTACATCATTATCAATTGGGTTACAAATTCTTGCTTCCGAATCTAACAGAATAGCTTTAATAACTGCTTTTAAATCTCCTCTTTCGTTATTACCATTATTATTAAATACAGTTGCCACCCTATTAACATAAGCAGGTGAAGGGTTAGATTTTACAAAGTTTTGAATTAACCTACGAGCTATAAAAGGCCCAACATTTGGATGATTGAATAATCTATTGATTACCTCGTAAAAGTCAGATAGGCCAGTTTGATTTGCAGGTAACTGCGTACCATCAAATAATGTTTTAGGAGTTTTGTCATGATAGTTTTCATACATTTTCATTGGCACAGTAAAATCAGTAATTCCCACACCGTTATTGAACGATTTTGGTATAGTATCTAATCTTGCACCAATGCCAAAGCCAGTAAAAACTTTTGCTAGTTCTTGTATATCAACAATATCGTAAGTTGGTATTAACTCATTATTGGTATCTTTTTTAAAACTGCCATCATTATTTAGTTCATACAAGCCAATTGTAAACAACTGCATTATTTCTCTGGCATAATTTTCATCGGGATAGGTACCTAAGGCATAATCTGTTTTTGCATTTTTAAAAGCACTTAAATACACTCCCATAATTGGGTGTAATGAAACTTGTTCTAAAATATTGTTAAAGTTGCCAAATGCATTGGTGTACAAAATATCGTAATAATCAGCAACTCCAAAACCATTATTTTCAATATTACTATTGTTGGTTGAAACCACCAAAATTTGACTTAAGGCAAATGCCATTTTTTGCCGTAAGGCATCGTCTTCATAACATATTTTTTCATAAAAACTGTAAGTAAGATATTCATCTTTATGGACATTTTTTGTTACCCCAATACTATCTATGGCATAGTGATAAACAGAAGAATATTTATTATAAAAAGTGGTGTAAGGCATTGAAAACTGCTCTTCTAACCAATCAACAATACCTTTTGTTTGGACATACTCAATTTCTTTCCAGTTATAACCCAAACTTGCCTGGCTTAAAAATCGTGCACTTCCAGCTAAGCTAGGAAATAAATCGGAGCCAGATAAAGTGTTTATTGCTTCCCCATTATTTTGAGTATCGCTAGCCGTTACCGATACACCAATATAATTACCTGTACCAAAGTGATCTTCATATACCTGTGCTTTTGTAAATTGCGATAAGTATAATAAGAAAAGACATGTACATAAAATATGTGACCGACATTTGGTTTCTGTGCTCAATGATTCACTAATTTAATTACTAAATAAAGGAAAAAATTGTGCCACAACCAAATATTACACCAAAGAGAAGTAATTTTTTTTCTGCAAGCGCTATCATCTAAATAATAATTTACTTTTACGTAAATTTATCGTCAAATAATTATGTCAGAACCAACTGTAAGAGTGATAGAGAAAAATTCTGTTGCCTATTTAAAAAAGAAAAAAGCAGCTTTAATAAAAATGATGATTATTTCATCGGGTATAGATTTAGCTTTAACTATACCAGAGGCAGCTACTATGTTTCAAACTTTTGGTGGCTCTATAATTGTTGAAGAATTAGTTGAAACGGTTATTTCAAGTGCTGTAGGCAATATGGCAGATTATGACATTAGTATTTCTTGGTTAGACCGTGCTAAAGGCTTTATACCTTTACCAGGTGTTACTGCCTTATCCCTTAAATGTTGGCGCGAGTTAAAAGAAGTAAACGAAAAATTGGATTTGCTTAAAGTATAAGCGTTTGGTTATTTATATACGAAAAGATGTCTTGTTTAGAGATATTTAATATTATTTTATAGTGGCTTATTTTATGTAAATTTTTTGAGTAGTTTTATAAAATGTTATGGTTTCCATTGTAGCAAATAATAAAAGACTTGTAGGCATAAAAAAAGAGCAGTTTTGCAACTGCTCTAAATGTTGTTGGCGGTCCGGACGAGACTCGAACTCGCGACCCCCTGCGTGACAGGCAGGTATTCTAACCAACTGAACTACCGAACCTCATTTAGCTTTCTAACTAAATAGAGTGCAAATATATCATTCTTTTTCTTTTTTGGTATCATTATAATAAAAAAAAATAAACAAAATTTTAAATTGCTATTTAATGCTTACCTCATCAGCAAAAATCCAACTTTTTCCGCCAGCACCTTTATGATAATCTGGGCAAAATTGACGGTTTTTAGCAACTATTTTAATATATCTGCCAGCACCAGCCTTACTACTTTTAAACGCTTTTATTATGCTACCACTTTCTTTTGGCGATATTTCGTTTTTAATAATTGCTACTAAGTCAAAATCTATACCATTATTAGAGCTTAAAAACTGTACTTCCAAAGGCATAAAGATCCAACTGTTTTCATCTTGCAAAAAATTAACTGCTATTTCATTATATGATGTTGTGTTGCCTAAATCAATAGTAGCTTCTAAATTAACATATTGATAACCTTGCCAATTACCAACTCTAAAATCATTACCACCAAATATTTCATCAATCAAAGCATAATCTCCACCAGCAGAATAATGGCTGGCATAAGCTGTTGCTAATTCAATTGTTTTATTGTTTTCTATAAAATGAAAATCGCTTGTTGCTTTTTTACTTTCTGAATAACCTTCTTTTGTAGCCCAAACAGTTAAATCGCAATCTTTACTAATTATAAAAGGCTTGCTATACACTTTAGTTTCTTCTTTATCAATTTGATAATATATGATAGCATTTGGTGTGGCACAATTTATACCTATGGTAGTTTGTTCTCTAAACGATCTTTCTCCTTTAAATATCGCCGGAACTGCCACAATTCGTTTTGTTTCAATTTTAGTAACAGGTCGATTTTCTTCGTTTTTACCAAACTCAAAATTGGGGGTGTCATCCATAGTAAAAAAAAATTCTCCACCTGCTAAAATATCAGCGTGTGTTAAATAGCTTTTGGTATAATCTTCTAATTGCTCGTTTAACAATTTTCTTTTTATCGTTTTTATGTAAGGAGCGGTGTCTGAGTTTTCTTGCGCTACATTAATACTAAAGGTTTTACCATTGGTTGTTTTAATATGCGCATAATCAAAAATAGGCGAACCAATTACATACTTTTTGGTGCCGGGGCACACCGAATAAAACCCGAGTGAACTTAAAACATACCAAGCACTCATTTGTCCACAATCTTCATTGCCGCTGTAACCGTTTGGCTGTGCAGTATATAACTCATCAATTATTTGCCTAACATATTTTTGGGTTTTATGTGGCTTGCCAATATAGTTATACAAATATGCAATATGATGGCTTGGCTCGTTGCCGTGTGCATACTGACCAATTAAACCTGTAATGTCAACCTGATCTCTTCCCTTAGTTTCGCTGCTGGCAGAAAACAAAGCATCCAATTGTTTTTCAAGAGCAGCTTCACCTCCCAACAAATCAATAAAACCAGTTACATCTTGTGGCACATAAAAACTATATTGCCAAGCATTGGCCTCGGTATAATTAAAATTTACTTCAGCAGCATTGAAGGGGCTAAACCATTGGTTGTTTAATCTGGCACGCATAAACTTAGTTTCTGGGTCAAGCACATTTTTGTAATATTGCGCTCTTTCAAAATACTCCTCAGCTATTTCTATTTTACCCATAGCAGCTGCCATTTGGGCAATCGTAAAATCATCATAAGCATACTCTAAAGTTTTGCTAACACATTCTGCTTCTACTTCGCCACTTAAAAAACCTTCTTCAATATAACTGGGAATGCCAAGCCGTTGCGCAGTTGAAGCCGCTATCATTGCTTGCAAAGCCAATTCTGCATCATAATCTTTTATACCTTTTATATAAGCATCGGCAATAACTGGTACTGCGTGATAACCAATCATACAGCCAGTATAGTTAGCTGCCAACTCCCACATTGGCAACTGCCCACCTTGTTGGTATTGATTTAAAAATGTTTTTATAAAATGGTTGGTTCGTTCTTCATCAATAATGGTGTAAAGCGGATGAGCAGCTCTGTAAGTGTCCCATAATGAAAAAACTGTATAATGCGTGTAATCTTCTGCTTTATAAATTTCTAAATCAGTTCCACGGTATCTTCCATCAACATCGCTAAAAGTATTGGGTGCTATCATGGTATGATATAAGGCGGAATAGAAAGTAGTAAGTTTATCATTTTCGTAATCGCTTAATTCTTCATTATTATAACCAACTTTTATTTTGTTTAATTCTTTTTGCCACATTGCCTTAGCTTCAACTTTTATTTCATTAAAGGTTTTGTAAGCAATCTCCGCTTCTAAATTTTTTCTGGCACCTTCAATATCAACTGAAGAAATTCCTACCTTTACACCTAAACTATTTGCTTTCGAAATACCAAAATCAAAACTGGCTTTTATGGCTTTCCCTTTTATTTCGGTTAGCTCGGCAATTTTATCATCTAATAATAATTCATAAGCTTTAATCGGTTCCATAAATTGGATAACAAAAAACAAGTGCTGATCTTTTGCCCAAGCGGTGGAGTGTCGATATCCTTCAATTTCGTAATCGCTTACTTTTTTAAGATGGGCATCAGTAACAACATCTCGATGCACCAAATCGAGTAGCACTTTTCTATTCTCCCCTTTTTTATATGTATACTTATGATGACCGCAGCGGGTACTCGATGTTAGCTTAACTAAAATATCATCTTCGTCAAGGTAGGTTTCGTAATAACCTGCTGTAGCTTTTTCATTTTCTTTTTTATAAGATGAGCGGTAGCCCGGCTTGCCATCTGCACCATTATTATAAAATGTTTTACCTGTATAAGGCATCAACAACACATCACCATAATCACTAACTCCTGTGCCACTTAAATGGGTATGACTAAAACCATACACCAAGCTATCGGTATAGTGATAACCGCTACAACCATCCCAACCTGTTAAGCGGGTATCGGGGCTTAACTGCATCATACCAAAAGGAACAGTTGCTCCAGGAAAGGTATGCCCATGACCGCCGGTACCAATAAAAGGATCTACATATTGGGTTAAGTCATCGTTAATATTTTGAGCTATAGTAGTTAAGCTTAGCCAAAAAAAGATTAAAGTTTTAAATGATTTCATCAATGCAAATTTGAGCTGGAAGATATGGAAATATATTAACTCAACTTAGTAGTTTTTAATAAAAAGTGTAGAAGATAAAGGTCTTATCTATCTATTAAAACTTCTTCTCTGGCTTAATAATTAACCGTAGCGATTGGTCGTAAGTAAAATAATTCCAAATCCAATTAATAAAAACAAACAGTTTGTTTTTTACCCCTACAATGGCAAACAAGTGAACAAATAGCCACAACAGCCAAGCAATAAAACCCGACATTTTTTTATTGCCAATATCGGCAACTGCTTTGTTACGACCAACTGTTGCCATAGACCCTAAATCTTTATATTTAAATGCTTTTAATTTACCAGTTTTAAGTTGTGTTGCCAAGTGGTTAGCCTGTTGAATAGCAGGTTGCGCTACTTGCGGATATCCATTGGGAAATTCGGTAGAAAGCAATGCTGCTGCATCGCCTAAGGCATAAACATTATTTAAATGCTTAACTTGCAAATGTTTATTTATTAACAAACGGTTGCCTTTTGTTATCGCTTCTTCATTAATGCCTTTCAATTTTTTACAAGTAATACCTGCGGCCCAAACTACTTTAAATGCTTTTATTTGTGAACCATCTTTAGTAAAAACGGTTTCTCCATCATAATCGGTAACCATTACATTTAGCTTTACTTTTACACCCAGTTCTTCCAAAAATATTAAGGCAGCTGCACTTGCTTTTTCCGACATTGAAGGCAGCAAGCGACTGCCACCTTCTAACAAATAAATATCTACTTCTTTTTCATTTAACTCGGGGTAATCTTTTGGTAAAATGTATTTTTTCATTTCGGCCAAAGCGCCAGCCAACTCAACACCAGTTGGCCCTGCGCCTACAATTACTACATCAATAAAGCCTTGTCGCTTGTCATAATCTGGTGTAATCAAAGCTTGCTCTAAATCTTCAAATATCGAATTTCTAAGCAGTAGCGATTCGCTAATAGATTTCAGCGAGTAAGCATTCTTCTCAATATTTTTATTGCCAAAAAAATTAGTTACCGCACCAGTTGCTATTACCAAATGATGGTAATGCAAAGGGCCTAAATTGGTTTCAATATAATTTTCTTCTGTTTTAACACCTGTAACTTCAGCAACCCGTATATGTATGTTTTTTTCTTTTTGAAAAGCTTTTCGTAAAGGAAATGCAATAGAAGAAGGCTCTAAACCTGCCATTGCTACTTGGTAAAATAATGGTTGAAATTGGTGAAAATTATTTCGATCAATCAACACAATTTGGAAAGCCGATTTCATTAATTTTCTGGCCAAAGTAAAGCCCGCAAAACCTGCTCCAATAATTACAACTCGCTCTTTTTTGGTATCTGGTATATTTACTGGCATTAAATGTCCATCATTTTATTGTTGTAAGATGAGTTCAAATTTATAACAAAATATTAACTCAGTTTGTTTCAAATAAAAAAATATAATTTTTTTTACTCAAACAACTACAGATCATTTAAATAGTTCACCACTTCTATAACATTGCCAATGTCGTGAAAATCTACTGTAATAAAATTAGGTAATTTATTATGGTAAGCTTGGCATTCTTGAAGTCGATTAAGCAAATAATTGTACTGATTAATAACAGCCGAAGAGTCAAAAACACCTGTACCTAAAACTGAATGTGTAATAAAATGATTGAAAATAAAAAGATCGTTATTTGAATCGCCTCTATTGGTATTGCAAGAAAAATCGGCTTGGCTATTGTTACTGTAATGGGTTTCAAAAGCTACATCCCAAACATAAATATACCACGGGGCAGCATTTTCATCTTTTACATCACTTAAAATAACCAGACGTTGATTGCTATCAATCATATTTTGCAAAATAGGCCATTCGCCAGTTGCTTGCGGATAATATAAAAAAGGCAATAAGCCATTTTGTTCAATCGCTTTTTCAAAATTAGCAAACTCTATGTACGACTCTAAAATTATGGTCAAAATTTCGGTTGGATTATCTTTTAAGAAATTTGCGATTACCTCCAATTCATTTTTCAAGTTGTTAGCGCCTGCTAAACTTGTTCCGTGATACAATAGAATATTTTCGTTATCATTTGCGTAATACAAATCTAACATTAAAGCCCTTACACCACTATTTAATTGTTGCTGAATAGATTGGCTTTGATTAGGTAATAAAAAATTAGATGGTTCGGTAGGGTAGTTGTAAGCATTATGTGTGCAAGCGAATACTGTTTCGTTATATTTTTTTGAGCATATATTAGAACTGTTGTTACATAGCTTTACGGTTTCAATTGGCGTGTCAACATCAGCATTACAAGAGATTATAAAAAGTAAAGTGAATAATAAAAATAGGTTTGCAATAAACTTCATCATCAATTTTTTGTGTTTATAATTTTTTTAAAACATTGCTGTGTTTCCACTAAAGTTAATTTACCTAAAGCAACTTTTAAAGTAAATTCAATTAATATTTCATCTCTTTAACTTTCTTTTTCAAGAATGTTTTTACTGTTCGTATTTATTTTGGTGATATTGATAGTTATAAAGCCGGCAATATAAAGTTATTTTATCGCCCATCATAAAATTTTCAAATTACCTTAGATGTCAATAATATTTTGGGCAAACAATACCGCAGTTTCCCTGGCACTCCTTTAATAGGCAGAATGGCATTTTTAAAACTTTAAATAGAAGAAGCGTTAGTTGTTTTTTTTGAAGCGAAAAGGGTAAGGATCGCATTAACAGCGGTCCTATTCATATCTTTACAATCTATTAAATTAGCCAATTAATTAATTTATATAGGAATGCGGTAGTAACAAGAAATCTCCCTAAATATAAATTTTAAGGGGATATCTATTTTTTAAAATTGCTAAGCATAGTGCCACAAAACAAAAACTAATATTAACTAACATTTTTCTTATCTCCTTTAAGTCTTTTCTACTTGCAGCTTATGTTTAAACATAAAAGAAGGCTAAATTGGGAAAATTTAGACGCAGAGCGAAGCTTGAAAATTAACCCTTGCTTTTGGCCTATATTATAACTTCAATTTTTTAAAATAAATACCATATTCATTTTCGCCAATAGTTTGTACCCACGCTATACCAACATATTCATTATTAATATTGGTTATTACAGGAAACTCTGCTTTATAACCTGATAGCGAAACCCAATGTTCGTAGCTTGGCGTTTGGTTTTGCCAAACTTGCGCTTTAATGTATGAAGTTTGCTTTGTTTTTTCAGTTTCACTTTTTTTCGTTTTAGCTTGAGGTGTTTTATGATGGTGCGCTTGCCGTGCAGTTTTGTTGTTCCCTTCTTCCCAAACAAAAACGAGTTGCTCTGTTGAAGTGGCTAACATTTGTGGGTGTTTACCATTTGCAGTAATTAACTGGCGTGGGCTAAAGGTTTCATTTTCGTCTAAAAAATTGTAATATACGCCTTCTCCTCCACCCATGGTGTACCAAACAAAATGAGTTTGGTTTGTTGTGTTGGCCATGGCCGGCCCGGTATGTGGGCAACCGTTAATCATCCAGTTATCGGGGCTTATTGTTGTGGGTTTGGTAAAGGTTGCACCATTATTTAACGATACCAGATGTGCCATATCTCTAATGGTATCTTGCATAATATCACGGTAGGCAATGTGTACTTTTTCATTGGCAACAAAAAGCTCTGTACGGCAGCATTCGCAAGTTTGGTAGGCTATTGGTCGATCTTTTAAGAAACCTTTTTGTTTATCGGTTTTGGCAAAAAATAAGGAGGAGCCATCGCCACGTTTTTTGGTTAAGCGAGAATCTAACCAAACTGCGCCTACTTCTCCATTGGGCAAAGTGGCAAGGTCAAAAAAGCTGCGGCTTAAACCTAAGGTGGTATCACCAACGTGCAAATAGTTGGGTGCCGACCAGTTGAGTCCGCCATCGAAAGATTGGGTGTAAAACAATGCGCCTGCAAAGCGGTTTTCTTTATGAGGCGTTCGTTTAGAGTAAACTGCTACAATGGTACCATCATTTTTAAAGGCAATTTTGTTCATGCTTTCATCGTGTGCGCGGCAGCCTTTGCTGCTTGTAACAATAACTGGTTCTTCAAAAGTGCCGTTGCTTTGGTTAAATGTTGCAAACTTAATTACGTTTTCTGGTTCGGTATTTTCAGCTGCGTTGGGTAGGCTTTCCGTCCAAACTAAAACGGGTTGTTGTTGGTGGTTTGTTGTAAAAAATGGGCCTGATGCGTTTTGTGTTTTTGATGATATTAGTTGTGGTTCGCTTTGGTTATGGGGTTGGCAGTTAGCTGGTTTATTATTTGAAAAAATAATAGTTAGTAGAAATATTATTATACTTGTTTTCATGTTATTTTTTTTAGATAGACTACTTTTTTTAAATATACCTATATTTTTTTGTATAGATTTTATATTATATATGTAAATGTTTTTAAGTAGCCCTGCTGGTTTTAAAATAGCCCCGACTGTAGCGGTTATTGCCTGTAGCTTGCGCAAGGCAATTTGAGCGGAAGGCGGGACTGAAGTTTTTAAATTGTTGGCTGTTTCGCTTCAAATAAAAATTGTAATTATAGATTTTATAATTTTAATGTTGTGCTACTTTATTTACGGTTATAAAATTACCTGCGCTTTTTTTTGCAAAAAAGCCCACTCCTTTAAATTGTGAAGGGGAGTTGGTGCGGGCTTGCTTTTGCCTGGTTTTATTTTTAATTGTTTTTACTTTTACTAAAGTTATAGCCTATGCCTACGTAAATGGTACGGCGTTCGCCAATGTTGTAACTGTCGCCATATTGGGTGCGGCGTGCTACGGTAGCATATAGTTGGTTGCTTAGGTTCATCGTGTTGGTCCAAATTTCGAAATTTTTAAAGGTGTAACCTAAACGTAGATTGAACAAATCGAAACCTTTGTAAGTGGTTGAGTTGGCATTGTCCATAAAATATTTATTTACGTGTTGCCACTCAATAGCTGCCCTTAAACCTGGCACGGCAGCAGGCTTGTAACTCAACTCGGTATTAGCAATCCACTTGGGTGCTTGCCCCATTTCGTTACCAGAATAGTCGTTGTTGTTTTCTATATAATCAATAAATTGGTGTGTTGCGTTTGTACCACTTACTCGCAAAGTTAAATCGCTTATTGGGGTATAGTTGATGCCATATTCTATGCCACGGTGTTGGGTTTTGCCGGCGTTTTTGTTTTCTCTTGATCCATCTTCTAAGCGCACAGTTATAATTTCGTTTTTACCATCTAATTGGTATATACCAAACTCGACAGATAAGTTTTTTTTGCAGTTGAAACCAGCCGCCTAACTCAATATTGTTGTACAAGGCAGGTTTTAAGGCCGGTATTTTTACGCCTCGGTACAACTCTGAAATTTGTGGTGGTAAAAAGCCTTGACTGTAGTTTAGGTACAAGCCATTGCCTTTTTTTAGTTGATAGGTTAAGCCAAGCTTTGGCGTAAGGGCAGAAAAATTATCTACGTCATCTTCAGCACCTGAAAAAGCAGCTTCGTTTAAGTTGTTTTTAAAGTTGTAATATTATTATATCATAATCAAGGGTTTATCAAATATTTTTTAATATTAATTAAAATTGGATAGCCTCTTACATTCAACAAATGTCTCTCAAAGAGAAATTTTGATATGCTTGCGCTATATCAACCCACCATAATCTGTTAAAAAAATCTGGTTTTTCTAAACCAACATTTTCAATCCTAACAAAACAAACTCCTTTACCCAATAAAAAAAGGCGGCTCATACAAACCACCTTTATTAATTTTTTTTTTAGCTAAGTATTAAGCCTCCAAATCAAAACGATCTAAATTCATAATTTTATCCCAAGCGACAACAAAGTCGTGTACAAATTTTTCTTTTGAATCTGAACAAGCATACACCTCTGCAATTGCTCGAAGCTCTGAATTAGAACCAAAAATTAGATCTACTCTTGTTCCAGTCCATTTTAAGTCGCCCGTATTTCTGTCTCTTCCTTCAAATACGGTTTCTTCTTCGTTAGCAGCTTTCCAGGCAATGCTCATATTTAATAAGTTAACAAAAAAGTCATTTGTTAAAGCTTCTTTCTTATCAGTAAATACACCGTGTGTCGATTTATCAGCATTGCTATTTAACACCCGTAAGCCACCAACTAAAACGGTCATTTCTGGTACAGTTAGCGTTAACAAATGCGCACGATCCACTAACATTTCTTCTGCCGAAATTCCAAACTTTCCTTTCTCATAGTTTCTAAAACCATCGGCTATTGGCTCTAAATATGCAAATGAATCAATGTCTGTTTGTTCTTGCGTGGCATCACCTCTGCCAGGCGTAAATGGAACGGTAATATTATGGCCAGCATTTTTTGCAGCTTGTTCTACACCTGCGCATCCTGCCAACACAATTAAATCTGCTTTAGAAACTGTTTTACCAAATCCATCTTTAATTCCTGTTAAGGTTTCCAAAACTTTTGCCAGTTGCTCTGGCTGATTTACTTCCCATTTATTTTGAGGTGCTAAACAAATGCGCGCGCCATTAGCACCACCACGCTTATCCGAATCACGGAAGGTAGAAGCCGAAGCCCAGGCGGTTGAAACTAACTCAGATACGGTTAGGCCAGAAGCCAAAATCTTTTCTTTTAAGGTAGCAACATCTGCATCATTAATCAACTCATTGGTAACCGCAGGTATAGGGTCTTGCCACAATAATTCTTCTGCTGGTACTTCTGGGCCGAGGTAACGAACCTTTGGCCCCATATCTCTATGGGTTAACTTAAACCAAGCTTTTGCAAAAGCAGCTGCAAGTTGATCTGGGTTTTCGTAAAAACGTTTTGAAATTGGCTTGTATAATGGATCCATTATCATCGCCAAATCAGTAGTTAACATAATTGGCGTATGGCTTTTGTTAGGGTCGTGTGCATCTGGTACAGAACCTTCACCAGCGCCACCTTTTGGTTTCCATTGGTGTGCGCCTGCTGGGCTTTTGGTTAATTCCCATTCGTAATTAAATAAGTTTTCGAAGTAGTTATTACTCCACTTGGTAGGTGTAGTTGTCCAAGCGCCTTCTAAACCGCTAGTAATAGTATCGCCACCTTTACCAGTAAGAAAGCTGTTTTTCCAACCCATGCTCTGCTCTTCAATAGAACCTCCAGCGGGTTCTCTGCCAATAAATTCTATATCGCTGGCAGCACCGTGTGTTTTGCCAAAGGTATGTCCACCGGCTATTAGTGCAACCGTTTCTTCATCATTCATTGCCATACGACCAAATGTTTCTCGTATATCTCGTGCAGAAGCAATTGGATCGGGATTTCCATTTGGGCCTTCTGGGTTAACGTATATTAAACCCATTTGAACAGCACCCAAAGGATTTTCTAATTCTCTATCGCCAGAGTAACGCTTGTCATCTAACCATACATCTTCTAAACCCCAATAAATATCTTCTTCCGGATGCCAAACATCTTCTCTTCCACCTGCAAAACCAAAGGTTTTAAAATCCATTGATTCTAAGGCACAGTTTCCTGTAAGAATCATTAAATCTGCCCACGATATTTTTTTACCATATTTTTGTTTAATAGGCCAAAGTAATAACCGTGCTTTATCTAAATTAGCATTATCTGGCCAACTATTTAAAGGCGCAAAACGTTGACTGCCCGATCCTGCACCACCACGTCCATCACCAATACGATAGGTGCCTGCACTATGCCAAGCCATGCGAATGAAAAATGGCCCGTAATGACCATAGTCGGCAGGCCACCAGTCTTGCGAGTCGGTCATTAAGTTTAAAATGTCTTGCTTTATAGCTTTTAAATCTAAACTTTTAAATTCTTCTGCGTAGTTAAAATTTTCACCCATTGGGTTAGATTGCGCAGTATGTTGGCGTAGAATATTTGTTTTTAGTTGATTGGGCCACCAATCGCGGTTCGACATTCCACCACCAGCAGCTTTTTTTAATATGCCTCTCGAAAATGGGCATTGGCCCTCTCCATTACTGTTGTGATTAGAAGCACCGTTTGATGTACTTACCCCATTGTTTTCTTCCATAAATGCAAATATTTAATGAAGTGTAAAGATAAAACTAAAGCTTCAATACATTAGCAACTTGTACAATACTTTTAGTTAAGTGTTTGTTAAATTTTGAATTTGAATATCGTTTAATGATTATAGTAATATTAAGCAAAGCGATATTCATTAGCAACTGCATTAGCAACCGATAGTAAAATTAAGATTTTTTTTGTAACTTTATTTTGAGGTTATAAAAAAACAACTTTTATCTTTTCATTTCTCCTATAACTTTGCTTAAAATTGGTCATATTAAATTACAGATTCATAGTGAATATAATTAATATTTATTTATTTTAATTTTAAAGCTGCTTAATTGGATATATTTGATGTAAAAGATTTTTTTTAAAATACAAGGCAACCATTTCCTATCTTTCTGCATATAACTAATAATTAACAAATAACAAAATAAATATGAATATGAATATTAAATTTTTTGCAGGCCTTTTTATGGTGGCCTTATTTATAACAAGCTGTGAGAAAGACGTTGTAGAATACGATGAAACTTCAACAGCAGTTACTACAGCTCAATTGGTAAACTCACATGATAAAATTTCAACTGATTTTGCTGAAGAAAGAGAAGCGTTAACAGAAAATCAGTCTTATGTAAGAAAAGGAGACTACACATTTAATACTTTAAACCAAGCATTACATTGTACTGGCTTAACAAAAGCCTTATTTTCTGGTAAAAAAACAATTTACGCGCCATCTGATGCGGCGTTTGAAAAATTAGGTTTAAATGCTCAAAATGTATGTGATGCCTTAGATGTTGAAACTTTAACCAACATTTTGTTGTACCATGTTGTTGACGACGTAGTACGATTGAGAACTAAGGGTTGCACAACTATGTTAAATGGAGATATTTCTCAGTTGAAATCTGTTAATCATGGATTTTTTATAAACGATTCTCAACTGTATGCTACTTTTACACTTAGAAGTACAAAATATAAGCTAAAAGTTTATGCTGTAAATAACGTGTTAAGTGTGCCTACTAATAACATCGTTGCAACGGCAGCTGGTGCAGATATGTTTTCATCATTAGTGGCAGCCGTTTTAGCCGCCGATCCAGCTATTGCAGCTGCTTTAAGTGACGAGGATGCAATTTTTACTGTATTTGCGCCTACCAACCAAGCTTTTGCTGATTTATTAGGTGCTTTAAACCTAAACAGCTTAGAGGAATTGGTAAAAGCTATTGGCGTAGATGCTCTTTCAACAGTATTGTTATACCACGTAGTTGATGCTTGTGCTTTTTCTAATAATTTAGAAGATGGTTTAAAAATTACCACACTGCAAGGAGAAGATTTAGAAGTGGATTTAGCCAACTTATCTATATTAGATAAAACTGGCACGCCTTCTGGCTTAGTAGTTGAAGGTTTAGATATTTTAACTTCGAATGGTATTGTGCATACTATTAACAAAGTTTTACTACCACAAGTAATTATTGATGCTTTATAAATTTTAGTATTTAAAAGCAATTTTTTCAACAAAAAAGAGTGTAGCTTTCAAAGCTACACTCTTTTTTTATTTTTCCCTTTACATACTAATTATTCAATCTCTGCTTTAATTTACCTTTATATGTTCACTTAAAAACTACAAATAAAACAAACCCCTTCTATTCATTTCTTTTTTAATTAATGAAAATTCTCGGCTCCATTGGCCATCAGTACTACTGTTTTCTTCAGCCCTGCGAATTAGGTAAGGAATAACATCTTTTACTGGGCCATATATTAAATATTTCATAGCACAAAAACCGGCCTTGGCAAGGTTAAAAGTTAGATGGTCGCTCATACCATACAGTTGTGCAAAACTTACAGATGGATGGTTGTTTGGCAAATTACATTCTTGAATTAGCTGCATAAAGTAGGCCGTACTTTCCGCATTGTGTGTTGCACAGCATATCGAAATTTCACCACAACGTTCCATACAAAAACTTAGGGCTGTATCAAAATCGCGATCGGTTGCAGTTTTATTGGCTTGTATAGGGTCTTCATAACCAAATTGAGCCGCTCTTGCTCTTTCTTTTTCCATATAAGCACCTCTTACCAACTTAACACCAAGCTTGTAACCATTTTTAGTAGCTTTTTCATAAGCATCTTTTAAAAACTGTAACCTATCGTGTCGGTACAATTGAACCGTGTTATAAATAATGGGTTGTTTTTTGTTATGTATCTCCATCAACTCTGTTACAATTTGGTCAATTGCATTTTGTATCCAGCTTTCTTCTGCATCTATATATATTTTAATGTTAGCTTTTTCGGCAGCTTTTGCAATAGCTGCTATTCTTTCTTTTCCATTATCGTATTTTGTCTGCTCTTCTTTCATTAAAGGAATGCCGGCACTTACTTTTTCTAACAATTCAAAATTAAATAGGCTAGTTAATTTTGAACTGATTATATTTAACAATGGTTCTTCTTTAGCGTATTCAATTTTTTCAATTAAATGGTCTTTGGTTTTATCAAACTCTTGTTCGGTTGCTTTTGCTTCAACACCATAATCTAAAACAGTATGCACTTTGTACTGTTCTAAATTGTCAACTACTTTTTTGGCTTGTTCTATTGTTTCGCCTGCGCAAAATTGTTCAAAAATTGTTTTTTTTATGATGGGTTTTATCGGCAAATTTAATTTAAGCGCACGTAATGTAGCTTTTGAACCAAATTTCACTAACAAATTATAGTTGAACATTTTGAATAGATAATAAGCTCTTCTTAACTCATTGTTAGAAAGACTTTGAAAAGCGATCGCCGTATTATCGAACGATTTTAAAGATGGACTACTTTGTGCACTCATATTGCTAAAGGTTTATTTTTTATGCCTTAAAACTGGTGATCTTCCTTTTTTAAAAACATTTCTGCTTTCTTTTTTACCTTTTCTTAGTACTCTTTGTTCTTCTAACGGCAAGGCATACAATTTTTTGCATTGCTCAGTACAACAACCATTTAATTTTTCTGCACAGCTTTTACATTGAATAAACAACAAATGGCAAGCTTCGTTTTTACAGTTGGTATGCGTATCGCAAGTTTTGCCACAAAGGTGACAGGCAGCTATTACTTCTTCGGTAATGCGTTCTCCTAAACGTTCGTCAAAAACAAAATTTTTACCAATAAATTTATTCTCTAAATTTTGCTCATCAACCCGCTTGGCATATTCAATAATGCCACCATCTAACTGGTATACTTTTTCAAACCCCTTGTGCTTAAACCAAGCGCTGGCTTTTTCGCAGCGAATACCTCCGGTGCAGTACATTACTATATTGCTATCCTTTTCTTTTTGTAAAGTTTTTAATATAATAGGTAAGCTATCTCTAAAGGTATCTACATTAGGGGTAATGGCTTCTTTAAAATGTCCTACTTCACTTTCGTAATGGTTGCGCATGTCAACTATTATGGTGTTGTCTTTTTCTGCTAATTGGTTAAACTGCTCTGCATTAATATGTTGACCGCCTTTGGTAACATCAAAACTATCGTCGTTTAAGCCATCGGCAACAATTTTGGACCTAACTTTTATTTTAAGTTTATAAAAAGATTTGCCATTATCTTCTTGGGCAATATTGAGCCTATTTTGTTGAAGAAAGGTAATATGTTGATGACTTTTTAAAAATGCTTCCCAGTTTTGTATAGGAACAGAAATTTGTGCATTTATTCCTTCATTAGCTACATAAATTCTACCTAAAACACCTATCGCATCATATTTCAAATATAAATAATCTCTAAAAAAAAGCGGATTTTTAAGCTGATAATATTTGTAGTAAGAAAGTGTAATTCTTGCCGTTTCACTATTGCCTAATTGTTGCTTTAATATTTTTCGATCTGTTGTATTAAAAAGTTTCATTTTATTTTACCAAACAATACTTAATCAAAGCTACAACTAATTTTATTATGCAGTATAAAGCAATCAATATATTTAATTAGCTAAATCATTTCTTTGTTTTTCCTTGTCGTGATCATCTTCGTAAGCTTCAATAATGTTTTTCACCAAGCGGTGTCGTATTACGTCTCCTCTATTCAATTCAACCACGCCAATACCTTTTATATCTTTCAATAAATTTACTGCTTTTGCTAAACCCGATTTCTGGTTTCGGGGTAAATCAATTTGGGTTAAATCGCCAGTAATTATGCATTTGGCACTTGGCCCTAATCGGGTTAAAAACATTTTTAGTTGTGCAGTAGTGGCATTTTGTGCTTCATCTAAAATAATAAAAGAATTATCTAAAGTACGGCCACGCATAAAGGCCAATGGTGCTATTTCAATTACTCTATTGGTCATAAAATAATTCAACTTGTCAATAGGCAACATATCATCTAAGGCATCATATAATGGCCTTAAATAGGGGTCAATTTTGTCTTTCAAATCGCCAGGTAAATAACCTAAGCTTTCGCCTGCTTCAACGGCCGGGCGGGTTAAAACAATTTTTCTTACTGCTTTATTTTTTAACGATCTTACAGCTAAGGCAACTGCGGTATAAGTTTTGCCGGTACCTGCAGGGCCAATGGAAAACAAAATATCATTGTCATCATTTAGCTCAACCATTCGTTTTTGGTTGGCCGTTTTTGCCTTTATTAGTTTACCGTGCGGGCCAAAAACCAATACATCTGTTGATTGATGGTCACCATTTAGCTGATCTACTTCAATACCATCTAACAAGTCGGTTAGTTGGTCGGCCGAAATTTCGCCATAGCGTTTTATAAATACTTGTATTTGATCTACCGTTTTAGTAAACCTTCCTATATCAGCTTCGTTTCCATTTAGTTTTATCCTTTCTCCACGAGAAACAACTTTCAATCTTGGAAATGCTTTTTGTATTTTTTTTAACTTTGCGTTATTAATGCCGTAAAAATCTACTGGTTCAATACCGTTTAAATGTATGGTTACTTCGCTCAAAATATTATATTTGCGGTTTTAGCGTTTAACAAATTTCTATATCAAAAATACTACCAATTATAGCCAATGCCCATAATTACTTTAACTACCGACTTTGGTAAAGGCGGCTACTATTTAGCAGCCCTCAAAGGTAAACTATTAACAGTAAGCAAAAAAGTTACCATTGTTAACATTTGTGACGTAATAAAACCTTTTTGTATCTCACAAGCAGCTTTTATTTTAGGTAATTCTTATGCTCATTTTCCAAAAAAAACCGTTCATTTGGTTGGGGTTTTAAGTAGTTACGATAAAAAAAACCGTTATGTAGCTATTAAACATAATAATCATTTTTTTATTGGAGCTGATAATGGTGTTTTTAGTATTATGTTTAAAAATAAGGTAGAAGCTGCAGTAAAATTACCAGAAAGTGATGTAGACAATCAAAGCAGTTTTCCTGAATTAAATTATTTTGCCAGCTGTGCGGTAAAATTGGCAGAAGGTGCGGCTTTAAAAGACGTAGGTCAATCAATTAAACAAATTAAAGAAACTTATGCGCTGCAACCCATCTATACCAACAATTTAATTACCGCATCTGTATTGTTTATTGATGATTACAAAAACGTAATTTTAAATGTTACCAAAGCACTTTTTGACAAAATTGGCCAAGGCCGAAACTTTAGTGTTAACTATAATAGTCGCGATTATATTAATAAAATGAACAAACATTATGGCAGTACAGGCGTGTTAGAAAAATGTTGTTTTTTTAATGATGCTGGTTATTTGCAAATTTCGATGATACAAGGCCGGGCCAGCGAAATGTTTGGTATTTATGAAAATGATAAAATTTTGATTGAGTTTACGGGTTGATGGTGTTTTTTTAGTAAAACCTTCATAATTACTTAAAGAGGTTTCAAACAACTACAATTAAGCTAAATAAGAATTTCCGTACATTTATAATATGTTAAAAAGAAATCCAAATACACTTTCAATTGGTGATCAAAATACTGTAATTGCATTAAATGAACAAGAAGTTGGTAAACTATTTGTAGGTGATACCAGATCTGATATAGGTTCGGAAGCAGAGAAAATGAAATTTGCTAATTCGGTAAATGATTTGGTAGTAAAATTTATTCGTTTAGATGTGAATGAGCAACTAAATGCAGATATGTTAGTAATGGAAAGGCTTTATCCAATTGATTTTAGAGCTTATGAATTTGAAAGAAAAGAACTTTGGTTGGAGGTGTTTGAAGATGAAATTGCCACTATGCATAAAGCAGGATTTGTACATAGAGATATTACCCGACCATCTAATATGCCGGGTTTACAATACGACAATATTTTTTTAACCGAAACTGGCCTTCGATTAATTGATGTAGGCATTTCTGCACTTAAAAGCCAAGTTGGTGAAAGGTTATTTGCTAGATATGTAGAAATAGAGTTAAAAGAAATAAAGGAGTTTGAAGAGTATTTTTTGATGCGATAAGCTACATCAACCCATTACTTAATGCTTTTTGTTGATTACTAAAAACAATCATTTCATCAATTCCCCCAAAAACTCTTCCAACTCACTAACATAAGCTTTATATTTAGAAGTTGCTGGCCCGTTAAAACCTGTATGAATCCGTTTTACCTCACCATTTTTATCAATAAAAATAGAAGTAGGAAAAGACATTACATGGTTGAGCATAGGTAAAACTTCTGCAGCATATTTTTTACTTGCTTTTCCAGCCCACAGAATTTCATAATTAATACCCATTTGTTGTTTGTAGCGTTTTAAGTTTTGCACTACTTTGGCTTCCTCTTTATTAGTTTCAAAAGCCAAACCAATTATTTCTAAGCCATTTGCTTTATGTTGCTTATACAAATCTGCATATAAACGACTTTCATCCATACAGTTAGGACACCAAGTACCCAATATTTGAACAATTACAACTTTGTTTTGATAACGTTCATCACTTAAACTTATGCTATCTCCATTTTCATTTTTAAAAGTAAACTCAATTTTATCGTACCCATCTTTTAAAAAAGTTAAGGTATTAGCGTTGCGCAAAGTAGCTGCATCGTCTCTTACCGCTACAAAATCTGCTTGGTAATGATTGCCAGAATAAAACATACCATTAATAATAGAATCGGTTAATTCTCCTTCAAAATGAAAAGCGTGTGCGCCATCAAAGGCAGAAACGTAAAATTTATTATTGCTAATTTTTCCACTTAAAAAACGATAGTCTCCCGTTTCTGTTAAAAAAGTGCCTGTTATTATATTAGCTTTTTGCTCAAATTCGGCAATGGCACTGTATTCATTTTCCGTACCTTTTTTAAAAGTAGTTTGCCATTTACCAGTTAAATTTATGTTAGGCTTTTTGTAAGGTAGTGTTTGAAAAGGTTTAGCTAATAACGGCAACTTATAATCTTTACCTTTAGCAAAGTTAAACCAATTGCCTGTTAATTGATCATTTTTGTAAATGCCTTTAAACTCATTATCAAACAAAGGCATTTTAAAACTAACCGAATCTTTTATATGACTAATTTCGATTACCTCAATTACTTCACTACCATTCTTTACTTTTATTTTATCAATTCTTTTATTACCATCTAAAACCAATATTAATTTAAATGGCAATAACGCTTCCCCCAAATTTAATGAAGCGTCAAATTTTTTTTCAAAAAGTGTGTTGGCTGGCACAATTACCTTTTCCTTAACTTTAACTGTACTTGCCTTCTTATTACAAGAAAATAAGCATAATAAAAGTATTGGTATCAAAATATTAAATAATTGAAAACGCATTTTTGCAAGTTAAATTTAATTATCCGGCTCCAATCATAATTAAAAGCGTTTTTATTTGGCTTTCCCAAAGCATGTTTTGATCTTCCGTTTCCCCTTCTTCGGCAAAATCGGTAATTACTAACACGGTATCATTGGTAATATCTACTTTTTCAATTCTAAATTCAAAATATTCATCCTCTTCTCCTTCATCCCATTGATATCTTATCATTTCATTTTCTATAAAATCTACTCGAGTAGCTTTTTCTACAGAACCATCCCAAAAAAAACTGTACGACTTATCAGTTTGATCAACATGATCGGCAAACCATTGCGCCAAACCCGCTGGTGTTGATAGAAACTTGTATAAAATTGCAGGTGAAGATTTTATTGTAAATTCAACTGTAAAAGGCTTTTTCTTCGACATTTATTTTACTTGTTTTCGCAATAATAAATAAAATCTGAACTAAACAAAATTAAAACGGATTAATTTCTTCACATCATATACTTGCAAGCTTTTATAAGAAAGCCTATATTTGCGATGCTTGGGCAAATAAAATGTATACGGACCTACTGCGGTAACAAACAAATTACAGAAATGAGGCAACTTAAGATTACAAAGTCTATTACCAATCGTGAAAGTCAATCACTAGAAAAGTATTTACAAGAAATTGGAAAAGTAGACTTACTAATACCCGAACAAGAAGTTGATTTAGCACAAAGGATTAAGCAAGGCGATCAAGAAGCATTAGAAGAATTAACCAAAGCAAATTTACGCTTTGTGGTTTCGGTGGCCAAACAATATCAAAACCAAGGCTTAAGTTTAAGTGATTTAATTAACGAAGGCAATTTAGGCTTAATAAAAGCAGCGCAACGTTTCGATGAAACCAGAGGCTTTAAATTTATCAGTTATGCCGTCTGGTGGATCCGTCAATCTATTTTGCAGGCATTGGCCGAACAATCCAGAATTGTGCGCTTACCCTTAAATAAAGTCGGCTCTTTAAATAAAATAAACAAAGCATTTTCGGCTTTAGAGCAAGAGTATGAGCGAGAGCCCTCACCCTCAGAACTAGCAGAAGTATTAGAAATAGCCAGTGAAGAAGTAGAAACTACGCTTGGCGTGGCCGCCCGACACGTTTCGGTTGATGCACCATTTGTAGAAGGAGAAGACAACTCTTTGTTAGATGTATTAGAAAACGGCAATACGCCTTCAACCGATTTAAGGTTAGAATATCACGAAAGTTTAAGAAACGAAATAGAACGTTCTTTAAGTACACTTACCGAGCGACAAATGGATGTAATTAAACTATATTTTGGTATTGGTGTAGAGCATAGTATGTCGTTAGAAGATATAGGAGAAAAGTTTGGCTTAACTCGTGAGCGGGTTCGTCAAATTAAAGATAAAGCCATCAATAAATTAAGAGGCACCAGTAGAAGTAAATTACTAAAAGCCTATTTAGGATAAAAAAGTTAACCAATAGGTTTAAGAATATTTAAAAGGTGATTCCCGATTTTTTCGGAAATCACCTTTTTTTTAATACCTTTTTTTGAAGCGAAAAAGTAAGCCCCGCAAAAACGAAACACCTGCTTTCCGCTAAATCTTTTTGTTCCGTTACCCTCCACAAAAAGGATACCGCTACAATCAGGGCTATTTCAAAAACCTCGCTCCCCTGTAAGTTAAGTGCTTAAAAAAAATGATGACCTAAACATTACCAGCATCATTTCAAGCAAATTCAAACCATTTCAATAAAAATTTACTAACGATACTTTTAAAAGTAAGTAATTTTAAGCAGCAGCTTAAGGTAAAGTAAAAACCATAAATTGCCTTTGTTCTAAATAAATTGATCAATTTTATAACCTTACAAAAATATATTAAAAACTATTTAAACTAACACAATCAATCTTTGTCCTACAATTTATAAAAAAATAAAAGTATTATGAAAAAATATATATCCTACTTATTGTTTACAATTTTTGCAACTCAAATGAATGCACAACCACCTTGCAAAGAAAATTTAAAATATTTAAAAGAAGCTTTTCATACAGAAAAAGATAATTTGCATAATTGGTATCATGGGCAAAAAGATAGGCTTCAAAACGATTATCACAAAACCAAAGATGAGTTAAAAAAAGATTGGGAATACGATAAAAAAACGGCGGATTCTGAAAAAGAAAAAAATGAGATGGAAAGAACTTTTGAAGCTAATATAAAAGGATTAGAAAATGAGTACGAACAAATAAAAAGCGATTTAGAGTACGAATTTGAAGGCAGAAAAAATGACTTGACCTACACTTTTGAAGAAGACAAGCGCAGGTTAGAAAAAGATTGCGAAGATATGGATAATGATGATGATAAAGATTGGAGAAATGACGATGACGACGATGGACGTGGCAAAAGAAAAGGCGATAATAAAGATTGGAGAAATGACGATGATGATGATAGCCGTGGCAAAGGAAAAGGCGATAACAAAGATTGGGGAAATGATGACGACGACGACGACGGACAAGGAAAAGGTAAAAATAAAGACCGTGATCAAAATTGGGAAAATGATGACGATGATGATGGCAGAAAAAATGACAAAGATAAAGATTGGGAAGATGAGCAAGATAGAGACCAAGAAAATGATACAGAGTACAATGTTGATATAAAAGATAGTGAAACTGATTATACTGATGAAGTACCTTACAATGATGAATTGGATAGCGCAAGCTCGGAATGGGAAAATATAACGCTACCAAGAGAGGTGTTTGAAAAAATGAATGAAAGCAAATACAATTTTTACGAAAAGGCGCAAAGTAAAGATGAGGCAACTTGGTTTAAAACAGATGGTTCTGAAATAAAAATAACCCATCCTTATGCTGTAAAAGGTTCGGCTATAAAAATTGTTAATCCAAAAAATAACAATACTGTTTATGCAAGGGTGAAAGGCAATACAGATAACATAAAACTAAGCAGCAATGCGATGAAACTGTTGGGTATTTACGATGACTATTTTACCGCCGACTTCACTTTTTTTGTGGAAAATACTTTAGGTAAATAAATAAGGTTTGGCTTATTTTAAAGAAGTAGCATTATATATTCTTAAAAAAAATAAAATGAAAAAATATATTATTAGTGGCATTATTGGCTTTATAGGCGGTATTGCGAGTACACTCATCTTTGAACCTATAAGCGGTATTTTCGATGTGCTGTTTAGCGATTTTGCCATTGGCGGTATTATAGTTGGCATATTGGGTAGTGTACTTGCCACACGAATCACACAGTTAGATAGTTTTGCTAAAAAATTGTTGTTTAATGTAGGCATTGGTTTGGTTGCTCCGTTCAATTTATATTCAATTAGGTAATTTTTAAAGCTTTTAAGCCAATGCTATCAATTTTCTCTAAAAAAAATAATAATCATAATTAATTGGTTATCAATTAATTGCAAATAACAACTATAATTCTCAACTTTATTTATCAATAATTATTTATTGTTTATCAATAAATAATTATCTTTGTACGGTAAATTATTATTGGTATTTAAAATTAAACATAAAATGAAACGTACAAGAACAATTAAAAACGTTCAGTTATTTTTAAAACTTGCGTTGGGCGTAACTTGTATTCAATTAGCATTTATAACACTAAGTTATACCGTTAATTTATTTGACAATAGTAAATTTTTTGGTGGTTTGTTACAAGTAAACGCTTCCTACACCTTAAACAATGAGCAAATGGAAGCTTTACAAGAAAGTGGATATAATGGCTGTGTTAGGATCACTTATCCAAATAATTCAACTGCCAAATCTTTAACAGGTATCAACTACAGCTCAAAAAATAATAAGCTTGCATGGAAATACGAATATCAAAATTCGGGAGACTGCCAACCACAAAGTATTGCCTACACTTATGGAGTTACCTCAAAATCATTTACAGGTTTAATGCTCTTTTTATTTAAATTTATTAAAACGCTATTAATAGGGATTGGCATTTATTTGCTTCACCAAGTTTTATCAAATACGCTCAAAGTACATCCATTTGTAAAAGAAAATAGCTCCAAATTAAGTTGGATAGCCTATTTATTATTTGGTTTTGCCTTTTTAGATTGGCTATATAGAGATATATTTTTAGATCTTGCCAAGGCAGTTCATTTATCTGCTGGTGAAAAATGGAGCATAGGTTTTAATACTGAAAAAATAAGTTTCACACTATTACTACTTGGCTTTCTGGTACTAATTATCTCCTCAATTTTTAAATACGGTTACCAATTAAAAGCCGAAAACGACTTAACTATTTAATACTATGGCAATAATTGTAAATTTAGATGTAATGTTGGCAAAGCGCAAAATGCCACTCACCGAACTATCAAACAAAGTAGGTATTACAATGGCTAATTTATCCATCTTAAAAAAAGGAAAAGGAAAAGCCATAAGATTTAGCACTTTAAATGCTATTTGCAATGTTTTAGCATGCCAACCAGGCGATATATTAGAATATTGTGGAGAAGAATAATTACTTCAATTTTCAATTCTTTTCAACTATTTTTTAAAACAACCAATAAGCCAACATGGCGGCCACGTAAGCCATTACCAACATAACCAAAAATTGAACTGTTGTAATTGTCCAGCTGCCAGTTTCTTTTTTAACTATAGCTACGGTACTCATACATTGCAAAGCAAACGCGTAAAACAACAATAGCGAAAGGCAAGTAGCAAAATTATACCTCGGTTCATTAGTTTTGGTATTTATTTCATTTTGTAGGCGAGCTTTTATTAAGGTTTCATCTTCGTCACCACCAATACTATAAATGGTTGATAAGGCACCAACAAAAACCTCTCGTGCAGCAAAAGAAGCAATTATAGCAATACCAATTTTCCAATCGTAACCCAATGGTGCAATTACGGGTTCAATCATCTTACCCAAATAACCCGCATAAGAGTATTCTAAAGCAACCGCATCTTTACTTAAATTATCGTTTTCATTTAGCTGCGTTTGGTAAGCATTTTCAATAAAATCTGCTGATTTGGGGCTAAAGCTGGATATTAACCACAGCACCATCGAAACTACAAAAATCACCTTGCCTGCATCAACCACAAAAGCTTTGGTTTTATAATACATATTGTACCAAACATTTCGCCAATTAGGCATTCGATAAACTGGCAATTCTAACGACCAAAATTGAGCATCGGGCAACTTAGATCTTCTGCCTGCTAACCAAGCCACCAACAAAGTGGCTACCACACCAATTAAATACAAACCCAATAACAGCAAGCCCTGTGCATTAAAAAAACCACTTTCGGTAGCTGGGTACATTATGGCAATTAAAATAGTGTAAACGGGTAAGCGCGCACTACAAGTCATTAAAGGCGAGGCAAAAATAATTGCCATTCGTTCTTTAGGGTTATCAATAATTCGGGCACTCATAATAGCTGGTATAGCACAAGCCCAGCTCGACATTAAAGGAATTATGCTTTGACCACTTAAACCAAATACCGACAAAAACCGATTGCTAATAAATGATATTCTGGACAAATAACCCGAATGTTCTAAAACGCCTAATAGAAAAAACAGAATTGCAATTTGCGGTATAAAGATTAAAACGCCACCAAGCCCTGGCAAAATTCCATTACTCACCAAATCGGCCAGCCACGGTATGCCAATATATTGATTGGCTAATTCTGTAAGCTTGGCAAAACCAGCATCAATCCAATTCATAGGTATGGCAGCAAAATAAAACACCGCTTGAAAAACAACTAACAAAGTCAACAAAAAAAGCAATAACCCAAACACAGGGTGAAGCAAAATTTTATCCCACCGTTTCGATTTTTCTAATAATACATTAGGCCTGTTAATATTGGGCGAAATATTTCTAACAATAGAAGCAACAATTTTTTGGCGTTTTAACAAATCAATATTACTTGCCTGCTCAGTGTTTATTAAATTGTTAGTCAACTTTTGTGCGTAGCTGTTCGTAATTATGTCTTCCTCAAAGGCATCATATAAATTTCTACAAAAGGCATTAGGCGTACTAAAACCCTTTTGCTCAATGGTTTGTTTTAATTGCGCCAAACCATCAGCACTTTTCGAGTTCATTAAAACCACCGGGCAGCCTAATAAATCGGCTAACCTATCGGTATTAATACTAATTTTATTTCTTTCTAACTCATCTTTAAAATTAATAACTACTAAGCAAGGTATTTGCAAATCGGCCACCTCTGTAAAAAATAATAAGTTGTCGGTCAACTGCGTAGCTGATAGCACAAAAACAATCGGTTGCTTATTCTCAGCATATTGAAGAATGGCATTTTTGCTTATTTGCTCATCTAAAGAAACACTTTTTAGCGAGCGGATGCCCGGCAAATCCAACACTTCAAACAACAAGTAATTGCCTAATTTTTTTTCAACCGTAGCGCCATTGTAATTGGCCGTTTTTTGATTTAAGCCTGTTAATAAATTAAACAAACTGCTTTTGCCCGAGTTGGGCTTTCCTACCAATGCAAATTGCTTCATTGTTAAATCTTGAAACATTCAATTTTTTCAAAATCGGAGTTGCGCAAAGTCAACAGCTTTCCGTTTACTGTTAAATTAATCAGCCTTGCATAACCAGGACTATAATTTTTTACCACCACCGTACCCAAAGTGATTCCGTTAGCTAACAAAAAATTCTCGAACCCTTTACCAGCATTAAAGCTGGTAACAATGGCTCTTTCTCCTTCCGTAAAATTATGTAGTGTTACTAATTCCATTAAGTAATGCAAAAGTAATCACTTATTTATAATAATTCTAAATAAGCTTACACAAAAAGAAATCTATTTAGTAGGCCCTACAAAACCATAACTTATTTTTTTAGAAGCGAAACCATAATACTCGCAAAAACTTTGGTCGCACTTTCCGCTCAAATACTGTTCCGCTGCACTCCACAGTATAACCGCTGCAATTGCGGCTAATTTGGAAACTTTGCCCTGCCGTGGTAAACATGTTAAAAAAAAAGCCTCTTATAAAATAAAAATTGAGTAAAATACAGCTTCACTACTCTTGGGCTAACTCATCTTTCTTATTCAACAATAAATAATTTCTTTTCTTTGCATTAATATAATTGGTACATTAATTTATGAACGTTTTAATACTTGGTTCGGGTGGCAGAGAACATGCCTTTGCTTACTACATTAATAAAAGTAAAATGCTTAGTCAACTATATGTAGCGCCCGGCAACGCAGGCACACATACAATAGCAAAAAATGTAAATTTAACCCTTACCAATTTCGATCAAATTAGCAACTTCATTTTAAAAAACAATATTGAGTTGTTAGTAGTTGGGCCAGAGCAGCCTTTGTGTAATGGCATCAGCGATTATTTAAAACAAAATGAATCTCATCATAAACTTAACATAATTGGGCCAACAAAAGCAGGTGCTTTATTAGAAGGCAGTAAAGCATTTTCTAAAAAATTTATGCTGCGCCATAACATACCAACGGCCGCTTATTTTAAAGTAAATGAAAGCAATTACCAAGCAGGTATTAGCTTTATTGAAGCGCAAAAGCCACCCATTGTTTTAAAAGCAGATGGCTTAGCAGCAGGTAAAGGCGTTTTAATTATTAACAACAAAGCAACTGCCAAAATAGCCTTAAAAGAAATGCTTGATGGCCAATTTGGCGATGCCGGAAAAACGGTTGTAATTGAAGAATTTTTAAGTGGCATTGAGTTTTCTGTTTTTGTTTTAACTAATGGTTCACAATATAAAATTTTACCTACCGCAAAAGATTACAAGCGCATTGGCGAAGGCGATACGGGTTTAAATACTGGTGGTATGGGAGCGGTTTCGCCAGTACCTTTTGTTACTAATAAAATAATGAGCGATGTTAAACTGCAAATAATTGAACCTACGCTAAAAGGCTTACAACAAGAAAACATTGACTATTGTGGTTTCCTCTATTTTGGCTTAATGCAAACCGATAGCGGAACAAAAGTTATTGAGTATAATGTTAGATTGGGCGACCCTGAAACCCAAGTGGTGTTACCAAAAATTAATAGTGATTTGGTAGCATTGTGTTTAGCTTGTTGTAACAATAATTTAGATAAATTTGATTTAGACGTAGATGAAAGATATGCCACAACGGTAGTTTGCGCATCAGAAGGATATCCTAAAAAATACGAAAAAAACAAAGTAATAAAAGGCATTACTGAAGTAACCGACAGCATTGTTTTTCAAGCTGGTACTAAATTAGAAAAAAATGAAATTGTAACTAATGGTGGCCGGGTTTTAAGTGTTACAGGTTTGGGCAATACTTTAGCCGAAGCACTTTCCTCATCATACCAAAGCATTAACAAACTTTGTTTTGATGGCATTTATTTTAGAAAAGATATTGGCTTTGAATTTAAATAAAAGTAAAAATGAATCGTATTAAAATTAAACTACCCGAAGTAATTCACTTTAGCACCGCCATACCAATTCGTATTACAGATATTAACTACGGCAACCATTTAGCCAACAATAAAGTATTGAGTATTTGCCACGAAGCAAGGGTTCAATTTTTTATAAACTATGGTTTTGAAGAATTGGATATTGATGGAGTTGGTGTGATAATGTCGGACACTGGCATACAGTTTTTAAAAGAAGCAAAATATGGCGACACGTTAATTATTGATATGTCGATAGCCAATATTTCTAAATGTACTTTCGATTTGTTTTATCATTTAAAAATAGAAACAAGTAAGGTAACCGTTGCAAAAGTAAAAACAGGAATGGTTTTTTATAATTACGACTTAGGTAAAATTGTGGCAATGCCAGCGGTTTTTAAAAATAAGTTTTAACAAGCACTCCGCTTTTACAACCGATATGCTTTTTTAAAAACAATAATTCACATAACTGTACAACACTTTAAGGTTTTAGAAAGATGTTTAAAAGCTGTAAAGCTAAACTCTTGGGCAATTTCGGTTAAGCTGTAATTTTAATGGTGTATGCGAACTATATGGAGAGACAGTTGACTCTCATATAAATTATGACCTCTTTAAATTACGACCAAAATGATGGCAATCGAAAATTCGTATCAATACTATTTTGGCAATGCCGCATAAGTAAAAAATGGCGATAAAATAAGTTTACCTATATTGTAAAACTAAATTTAATTTCTTGTCCGCAAAACAAAAGGATTTTGAATTATTTGCTATGAATGAAAAAATTAAACAAAAGATAATTAATGTTTGCAATGAGAAGATTGAAAAAAAAGGAGAAAATGTAGGGCTTTCGTTTTATGCTTTTTTCGCCAATAAAAACGATAACCCAAAATTGTTAATGGAGGTTGCCACTTGGTGGATTATGGAGCATAAACTTGATCATTTTGAAAAAGCTAAAAAAATTAAAGTACTTGTTCAAAGTGAATTATAATAGCCAACAGCTAAAAGCAATAGGTATAACATTAGCACCAGAAAAACTGAATGGATAAACTTACAGTTCGCCTATTAACGCTTTGTACAAAAGTGAGTACCTAAAAAGTTGGAAACCATAAGGTCAAATAGTAAACGAAACCGCCAATCCTTATCAAACTTTATAAAACATTTTTTATAATGCCACGGCTTTGTTACATTCGTAAAGTAATAATTTGTGTTTAACACACAATTAATGTTCTTACCATTTAAATTTTATTTGAAGAGGTAACGTATAAATTTGATAAAATGTACAAGTCTACAGTAACGGTATTGTTGTTATTTTCAATAGTCTTTTGTGGCTATGCACAGGTAAATATAAAAGGGCAAATACAAGATGCCGACAATGGCGACAACTTAATAGGCGCATCAATTTTAATTAAAGAAACCGCCACCGGCACCACAACCGATTTTGATGGTACTTTTCAGTTAAAAGTAAAAAGCCTGCCAGTTACCTTAGTTGTTTCTTATTTAGGGTATGATGCGCAAGAGCATATTGTTACTACTGCTGCCGAAAAAATTAAAATCAAATTAAGTACTACTTCGCTTTTAACAGAAGAGATTGTAATAAAAGGCCAACTAATAGATGAGAAAAGAAAAACAGCGGCCTTAACCATTGAATCACTTAGCCCAATTGCTATAAAGCAAACCGCTTCCGAAAATTTTTACGATGGCTTAGGAGCTTTGAAAGGCGTAGATTTAACAAGCGCAAGTTTGGGCATTAAAGTAGTTAACACACGGGGTTTTAATAGCACAACTCCAGTACGTATTTTACAAACTATTGATGGTGTTGATAACGCATCACCAAGCGTAAATTTTGCCTTAGGTAATTTTTTAGGATCGTCAGAATTAGATTTGCTTAGTGTGGATTTGATAGTAGGTGCCAGCTCCGCATTTTATGGGCCAAACGCTTTTAATGGCGTTATAAAAATGATTTCGAAAGATCCATTTTTTTCAAAAGGCTTATCGGCTTATGTAAAAGCTGGTGAACGAAACATTCTCGAAACAGGCATCCGTTGGGCAGATGGACTGAAGAACAAAAACGGAAACGATGTACTTGCTTACAAATTTAATTTTTCAGTTTTAACTGCCGATGATTGGGAAGCCAATAATTTTGTAGCAATTGATTCTTCTAAAGTACCCAACGGGCATTATGCTGGTTATGATGCCGTTAATATTCACGGTGATGAATATTCCACCGCTTTCGATTTAAGAAAAGTGGCGCCTTGGTCTTCACGAGGAATGACTATTTTTTATCGTAACGGTTATAAAGAAAGTGAATTATTAGAATATGAAACAGAAAATTACAAAGCCAACCTATCTTTAAATTTTCGTTTACAACCTGCCAAAGGCTCAGCATCACCAGAGTTGATTTGGGCTAATAATTTTAGCCAAGGAAGTACCATATTTCAAGGTTCGGCCCGCTTTCGTTTGCAAGATGTGCGCTACTTTACTTCGCGAATAGAGTTGCGAAAAAGAGATAAATTTTTTTTAAGAGCTTACGCAACTGCCGATGGCATTGGCGATACTTACAATCCATTTGCTACGGCACAAAAACTAAACGAAGCCGCTAAAAGCAATGAACTTTGGGCCAGCTTATATACCAATACTTGGTTAAGTAATTTTGGGCAACGGGCAATTGAATTGGGCTATCCTTTATTAGAAGTAATTAATGGAATGCCTACTTACAACGAAGCTGCACGCAATGCTTTTTTTGCTAACCCAAGCGTGCAAGATTCACTTAGCAGTTGGCACTTACAAGCGGTTGATATTGTTAATTCCTCTTCCGAACAAGGAGGAAAACCATTTTTACAACCAGGTACACCAGCCTTTCAAGAAGAGTTTGATAGAATAACGGGAACGCTAACTTCGGCAGGCGGGGCAAAATTTTTTACTGCCTCTGAGGTGTATAATGCAGCTGGCGAATATATTTTTGAACCGAAATTTTTAGATAAAATTACTGTTGGGGGAAGCTACCGATTATACACGCCCAATACCAAAGGAACTATTTTTGCAGATACTACAGATATGCTGACCATCCGTAACCAAGAAGTTGGTTTTTATGGCGGTACTGAAAAGAAGTTTTTCGACAACAGCTTATCTGTAGCTTTAACAGGTAGGGTAGATAAAAATCAAAATTTTAATTGGATCGCTACCCCAGCAGCTTCTATTGTTTATAAACCAACTGAAAATGACTATTTTAGGCTTTCTTTTTCTTCTGCCATACGCAATCCAACTTTGCCCGATCAATATTTTTGGTTAGATGTTGGTCCAGCTATCTTTGCGGGCAGTGTTAAGGGTTTTACCGATTTGATAACTATAGATTCTTTTGAAGATTTTGCTTTTGATTTAGATGTTAATCGTTTAAACTATTTTAATATTGCCCCCATCCAACCCGAAAAAGTAAAAACTTTAGAGCTGGGTTATCGCAGTGTTTTTTGGGAAGACATTTATTTTGATGCCAGCTATTACTACAATATTTACGATCAGTTTTTAGGTTACCGTGTAGGGCTTGATATAGATTTTAATGAACTAAACCTACCAATAAATACACAAGTGTTGCGGGCCTCTGCCAATGCAGAAAGTCAAGTAACTACGCAGGGTTTAGCAGTTGGCCTTAATTACTACTTCAAAAAGTTTTACCAATTGGCCGGTAACTACACGTGGAGCAAGTTAAACACCCAAACCGACGATGAAATTATTCCTGCCTTTAACACCCCAGAACATAAGTTTAATTTAAGTTTCTCTGGCCGTAATGTTCCTTTTAGTTTTGGCAATTTAAAGTTTGATAATTTTGGTTTTAACATCAATTACAAATGGATAGATAGTTTTTTATTTGAAGGCTCGCCACAGTTTACCGGTATTATACCACGGTACGATTTGTTAGATGTGCAAGCAAATTACGAATTTCAAAAAATTAATACCACCTTAAAAATTGGTGCATCTAACATCCTCAATAATTTACATTTCGAAACAGTTGGTGGCCCCTTAGTTGGTCGCTTGGCTTACGTAAAACTAACCTACGATTTTAAGAGAGATAAATAGAGGTCAGACAGATAGATTACAGACGGACAGATTGCAGACAGATAGATTACAGATCTCAGATGGATTAGCGGTAATCCGAACATCTGCAAATCTTTAATATAACATCTGAATATCTAACATCTCAAATCTGAACATCTAACATCTAAACATCTGATTTGTTTAATTATTTGTATATTGTAAGTATGTTTTACGATGTTGAGACTAAATTTAACCAAATAAAAATTATATTTATGAAACAATTTTTTACACTATTTTTATTTTCAGTTTTTTGTGCTAGTATTTTTGCACAAGAAAGATATACCGAAGAAATTTTTACTGATGGCGAAATTAAGGTGACCGAGAATGTGAATTACGCTACCAATGCTACCATTTTAGCCTTATTGTTTAATCCTGCCGTTAACGAGTTTGTGCCAGAACCTTTATTTATGGATGTGTACGAACCCGACACAAGTGTTGATACAGCAACAGATAGACCAATGGTAATGATAGTACACGGCGGCGATGGTTTACCAATATATGCTAATAATACTTGTTTTGGTGATAAGTTAGATTCGGTAACAGTAAATACAGCTCGTAAATTAGCTAGAATGGGTTATGTAGCAGTTGCACCAAACTATAGGCTCGGCTGGAATCCGTTAGCACCAACACAAGATGTTTTTTTAGATGGTTTAGTTGATGCAGCAGCTCGTGTTTCGCAAGATTTACGTGCCTGCGCAAGGTATTTAAGAAAAGATATTGCAGAAAACGGCAACAATTATAATATTCATTCTGAAAAATTTGGTATTTGGGGAACTGCAACTACCGCAGGCACTTATGCTGCATTTACAGCTTATATAAATGAATTGGAAGAGGTACAATCACCAACTTATTTTGTAACCGATACTACAGGTAATATTTACAATGTATTTAATGAAATGGAAGTTGGCAATTTAGATGGAACCGTAGTAGGTATTAATGCAGCTGGCGATACAACCAACTATGTCAATACCCCAAACTATTCCAATGCGTTTCAAATTACGGCCGTAGGTTCTGCAATTTCTTTAGATGCTGGAGTTATTGATGCCGATGAACCTCCAATGATTATGTTTGGCAACCCCAATAGTAAAGTAACCTCAGTACCCGAAGGGCCAATTCAATTGCCTTCAACAGGCGAAGTTGTTGCTTTCGTTCAATTGTCACAAGGGCTAATTAAAGAAGCAAACGATGTTGGGGTTAATAGTGCTTGGGAAAACCATACCTTTACCGATCAATATTCATTAGCCCAACAAGGCCACCCTACCTTTGGAGAAGTAGAAGGTTGGTTACCGCTACATGGTGACCCAGAAAACGAATATCCTTGGGTACATTGGGACCCAGCTACTTGTTCTGTTGATTCTTTATCTCAAGCCAGTTTTCCTGGTATGGATAGAGATTATGCACTGGCTCAAATTGATACCATGGCAGGTTATTTTGGGGTGCGTGCTTGTATTAGCCTTGGTTTAAATTGCCCAAGTATTACCAGCATAAAAGAAACATTATTAGAAGAAAGCGTTGTTGATGTTTCACCTAACCCAGTTACAAACGCAGTGCGCTTAGTAGCCAAAAATGGGCTGGTAATGCAGTCGGTAGAAATTTATAATACTAACCTTCAATTAGTAAATAAATTTGCTGTTAACCATACCGTTTTCTATAAAGATGATTTAAATTTAAGCTCAGGAATTTACGCTGTTTTGGTAAGATTTGAAAAAGGCATTGTCAACAAAAAAATAGTAGTAATAAAGTAAATTTTTTTGGTAAGATATTTTAAAAAAGGCGTTCATTTTAATGAGCGCCTTTTTTAATTTGGTTTTGATAGTATAGTCTCAGTAAAAAAATATATTAAATTTATATGCTATGTTTTTAAAATTGTAAAGTGAAAAGAAGCGCCCTCATATTGGTTAGGTGTGTAGTATATTTTACCGCCATGTAAACTAACTATTTTTCTACATACTGATAAGCCTAAACCATTTCCCGGAAACTTGTGCCTTAAGTTTAGTCTTTTAAAAGGCTTAAAAATAGTGTCTTGAAATACTTCTTTAATACCAATTCCATTATCTTTTATTGTAAAATGCCATACTGCTTCATTTTCTTTAAATGTTATTTCAATTGTAGGTATTTTTGATTGATTAAATTTAACGCCATTTGATATTAAATTTTTAAAAAGCACTTTCATTTTTTTGGGGTTACAATTTATTTTTTGCTTAGGAAGATTTATTTTTAATAACGCATTACTTTTATTTATTAAGATGCCCAAATCATCAATTGCACTTTTAACTACTTGTCCTAAATCTACCCTTTCAAATTTATCTTTTATTTTTTCTATTTTCGAATAGTCCAAAACCTGTCTGATTAAAGACGCCATTCTTTGTGTTTCTTTTATAATGTAATTTAAACTTTCTACCCCATTCTTGTCAAAAACACCTGCATATTTGTTTTGAAGTAACCTCGAAAATCCCTCTATTGTTGATAATGGCTCTTGTAAATCGTGTGAAGTAGCATAGGCAAATTGTTCTAAATCAATATTTGCCATTTCTAATTTGGCGTTCAATTCTCTAAGTTCTTTATTACCCCTAATCAATTCCAGTTCCATTATTTTTCTCGGAGTTATATTTTCATAAGCCCCCAAAATACCAATAACTTTATTTTTCGAATTAAATAATGGTATTTTACTTGTTCTTAACCAATTTATTGGCCCATCATCAACTGTTTGAGATTCCTCAAAATTGATTTGTGATACACCGCTATCCATTACTTCCTTATCAATCTTTCTATAAAAGTCAGAATCTTTTTTACTCCAAGGCAAGTCATAGTCGCTTTTACCAATTATTTCATCGGTTGACGTTAAACCTGCAGATTTAGCAAAATTCAAATTACATCCTAAATAAATGCTTTCTCTATCCTTCCAAAATACAAATGACGGAATATTATCTAATACTAATTGAAGGAATTTTTCTTTTTTTTGCAAATTCAAACTCATAATGAATAAAATACGTTAGAAAAAGTAAGAGGTTAAAAGATTTTATGTATTAAAAATTTGCTGTCAATTTATAAAAGTGAAAAGAAAATCAGTTTACCGTTTTCTTTTTCAATCTTTCTAAAACCAAAAACTTATCGTCCATTACATTTCCGGTAAAAATTAAATTACCAAAGGTAGCAGCCACCGACGAACCCGACATCTCATTGCCATCTTCTACATAAATTTTTTCAACTGAATAATCGTTGATGCTTCTATAAATAATTTTTATAATTTCAGAAGGAGCGATTTTCTTTTTGCCTGATGCATAAGTTTGAAACGCCAAGAGCTTGGGATGAGCTCCAATCCAAATATTGCCTACTTCATCAAATTCAATATTGTCAACACCGGTGCCACAAGGTATATCTTCTATAAAGGTAAGTGAACCGTCTGGCTTTTTATCATACACTTTTACCAAAAAATCGCTTACGGAAGCCACAAAAAGTAGGTTTCGTTTTTTATCATAATTAATACCGTTGGCATAAGCAATGCCCTTGGCCACTTCCTTGTAATTTGTGCCATCAAAATACACTACATTTGAAATTGCTAAGCCGCTGTACTCTTCAAATAATTTTTTAAACCCTTTGGTATAAGCATGATCATTGGTAAAGTAAAAACGGTTTTCATCTATCATTACCACATCGTTTGGGCTTACCATTGTTGGGTGTTTTAGGGTTTTTATATGATTTAAAATTTGATCACGCAATTTAAAAACTTCTAATGAATGCCCTTGCGAGGTATGATTAACCGCCATTACATAATAAGTAGCATCTTTTTTAAAAAATGAAATGCCATGTGGGGCAAAAGGTTGATTGAAAGAAGCTGTTAAATGAATGGGGGTGTAATTGTCGTTTTTTAAGTCAATTAAATATAGACCACCTTTTTCTTCTTCTTTTGGTGGATGCACAATTCGGTTGGTTGAAGAAATTAAAGCAAAACTATCTACTCTGCTAATCATAATATCTTCTGCTCCTTTTAGTGCAATTTTTTTAAGTATTTTTCCATCAAACTGAGGTTCAATAGTTCTGAAAGTACCTATTGAAATTATGGTTTTACCTATAAATATGAGTAGTAGTAGTAGTAGTAGTAATAGCGAAGCAAATATTTTAAGTTTCATAATTTTTTCTAAGTTAGTGTTTGTAAATGATTTGAGGCTATTTCTATTGAAAAAAGCAACGTTTAAAAAATACATACGAAGAAAATTGTTTGAAAATTAGCCCCGATTGAAGTGGTTATGCTATTGTGCAGCATGGGTTTTTTGAAGCGAGGGCAATAGCATTTGAACGAAAAGCGGGACGGGTGTTTATTCAAAGCTCATGAGTTTCGCTTCAAAAAATAGAGCAATATATAATTTATGTTGTTAAATAAATTTATAATTTTTAAGTTTAAATTTTTACAGTAGCTCGTTATCACCTTGCCTAAGTCTTATTAATTATTTAAGCTATAATATTTGATACCGTTCATTAAAATGTATAGGCTACTATTAAGGAAAAAAGGTTTCCAACAATTAACATTTATTTATTATTATTAATTATATAATTAAAAAAATAAACATAAAAGTTGAAAACCATGATTGAACTCAAAAGTACACAATTAGAATTAACTACTGGTCATTTTTTAGATAGAATAAAAAAGGGCTACCAAAATGATAGCCCTTTCTTTTTTACTCAAAGTATGTTTTTCACATTGAAAATTTTCTTCTTCTACTATTTGCCATTTTTACAGCACCAAAACACATCATTAATAAAGCTAAAGTAATTAAACCCCACTGACTTAAGGTCGGTATTTGTGGTGTTGTACCAAAATTAGCCCCATCTGCAGTTCCATCGCCATTTATTTCAAATGCAAATGGCCCTTCAGTACCACCTAATTGAGCATAACAAATAGGGGCTGTGCCGGCCACAACTTGTACCGTATAAGCACCACAAGGAAATGGCCCCGGTAAACTGTAATCACCCGTAGCAGCATCAACCGCAACTGGCGAACCCGCAACTGGCATTCCATTGCTATCTAAAATTTCCACCATCATACCTGTAATGTCGCACATTGGCTCTTCTACATTTACATTACCAACTATAGCATCTTCACAAACACCGCAGTTTTCTTCTCTAATTACGGTTATTGGGTTTGACAATACGGCACAAGTAGCTGCTGCAACAATAGCAAGGGCATCGTCGCCAACTGCAGGCGTAAAGTTCGGATCATCAAAATTTACCCACCATATAGAACATTGACCTACGCCAGCAGCATCTAATAAAAATGGAGGTGCCATAGGTAAACCTAATATAATACCAGCTGCATCGGTAATTACCCAAGCACCATTAGCACCTGTGCCCGAATCGTCAATGGTAACTTCAATGGGTTCATCTATACCGTCATCTGTACAGATGGTAATTGGGTTACCTTGTGGCGATGAAATGGTAGAAGCCACTACTTCAACTCGATCAACTGTAATTGGGTTAGATAAAAAGGCGCAACTTGAGGCAGCTACCAAGGCTAATGCATCATCTCCAAGCATGGGGTTAAACATGGCATCATCAGAATTGAAATACCAAATGGAACATTGCCCAACACCAGCTCCATCTAAATCAAATGGAGGTGCGGCAGGTAAGCCTAATATAATGCCAGCTGCATCGGTAATTACCCAAGCACCAGTTCCGCCACCATCTGTATCAATAGTTACATCAATTGGGTCGGCTACACCATCTATACAAATACGAGTAGGGTCGGTGGTAGATATTGTGGACATTGCCGCATTACACGGATCGGAACAACCACCACAAGTTAGCATACCAGATAAAGTAGGTAACGGACAAGCAGCAGGCGGTGTAAAAGTTACATCACCAGTAAAATCATACGTTAATACCTCTCCATCGGCAGCGCACATTAATGGCGAACCAGCAGCTGCAGCGCAAATTGTATTATCGGCTGCAATTAGTTCTGCGCTTAACATTCCACACGTTCCATCTCCAGCAGTATTTACTATTAAGTTAGGGTATACATTAATGGTAATACCGCCATCGGCATTTAAATCATCGGCTAAGCTTGGTGAAGCAGGTCCGGCAATAGGGTCGCCATTATCACAAGTTATTGCGTTAAATGTAATATTAAAACTATTTAAACTACAAGTTTGGTTGGCTACCATTGGTAACTGAATGCATAATTCATTGGTGTTGGCGCCTGCTACGCCAGCAATTACGCCTGCTGAAGCACCATCAATATTTATATCAAAATTAATACCTTGCGTGGCATCTACCAATGTAAAACATAAATCTATTGGGCCATCACCATCACAAAGTTCTACGGGTGATACTATATTAGGATTGGCTGCTAAACCATCGCAAGGTGCATTACAATTAGCACAAGTTAAAGTACCCATTAAAGTTGGTAAAGGGCAATCTGCTGGCGGTGCGGTAAAGTTGGTTAATGCCATATCGCCTGTAAAATCAAAATCAAAAGTATCGCCATCCATAGCGCAGGTAAATGGTGCATCGGCTGCTGTTGCGCAAATGGTACCATCAATAGCTACTAACTCTGCGTTTAACATTCCGCAAGTTCCATCGCCCATAGTATTAACGGTTAGGGTAGGATAAACAGGTACGTTTATTGGGTTGAAATCTGCCCCTGTTAAATCTTCTACTAAAGTAGCGCCACCCAAAATGCCTGGATAATCAGTACCATCTGCACAAGTAATGGCCTCAATTAAAATAACCACATCTATTACATCGCAAGTTTCATTTACTGGAGCGTTTATAGTTACACACAACTCATTTGGATTGCCGCTTGCAACACCTATTAAGGCTACGGAAGCGCCATCAATTGTACCTGTTACAGTCAAACCTTCGCTTGCATCTACTAAAGTTAAGCAAATATCGGCCATTGCGCCAGAACATACTTCGGTTGGTATATCGGGTAAACCAGCTCCTATGTCAATACCTTGGCAAACTGGGCCACACATAGCGCAAGCTTCGGTAGTAGCCACATAAATAGAATTGCAAGATTGAGAAACACCGTAATCAAAAGGGCCGCCTGTAAAATCTGCATTAAAAGTTTCGTCATTATTTGTACAGGCTTGAGTTTGTGTATCACAAGCCATACCATCGGCATTTTGTAATTCTACCGTTAAAGTACCACAAGTAGCTGCATCTGCAGTAACATCTACTGCTGTTAGTGTTGGGTAAAATGTAACAGTATGTCTTTCAGGATCGGGGCAAAACGCTCCTCCATTATCATTATCGGCGATTAGCGCAAAGAATGTTACGGTTAAAGGCTCGCAAGTATTATTTATTATTGGCATTGAAACAAAATTACTATTACACACCGTTCCTAAAGTAAAGCCAAATGCTTGGCCAACCGAAGTTGCTCCGCCACCTAAATCAAAAGTCATCACATCAGGGTCAACAATATCGGCCGGCGTAAAAGTTGCGGGAGCTTCTCCTGGAGCACCTGTAGCTGGGTCTATATAAACTACTGGAAATACATCGTATGCATCGTTGCCTGGAATAGTGGAGCTTTCTTCTTGAGTCAAACCACAAGAACCACCAGGAAAAAATTCTGCACCTTCGCCTGAACATTCATTAATTGGTACTTGATAATCTGAATCAAAAGTACAAGTAGCGCAATTCGCAGGATCATCCATTGTAACTATCACATCATCAATACAAGGTACGCCATTACAATCTACTACCGCAAAGTAAGTTGTTGTTATTGTAGGGTTCACATTTGCTGGATTAGTTGTTGAAACTGTTGTTCCTGCAATATCATTAACATCAGTAACCCAGGCTACAAAATCGCAAGCTGAAGGTGGATCAACATTTGGTGTGAAGGTTACGCAATTAGAAGTAGTTGCCGCAGCTGGAACTGTGCCATCTGGAAAAGCAGGATCGAAATTACCGGTTGCTCCGTTTTCATCTTCAATACCTTGTACGGCTGTATCAGTTCCTCCATCACTTTGGCAATCAATACAATTAATGGTTACGGTATTATCTGGGCAAATAATAATTTGACCTGTAACTGTTTCGCCTCCACCAAAATGAGCAATGTTTTGATAATCGGCTACAAAACAAGTTTGACCACCAATTGTTGCCAGGTAAGTACATATAATTCCACTAATGGCATCGGTAGGGTTTAAATCATCCCAAAACAAAGCTACAATAGCATTAGGGGCTATAGGATCTGGGATAGGGTCTTCGCTAAGATTTGTTTCATCTACACAAGCGAAGGTTACATAACCATTAGAACCCACACAAACATCGGTATAGGTTACGCCAAAAAAATCGAAGCTAAATCCTAAAGGAAGTGGCCCACTACCTGCATCATCGCCCAGTGCTAAATCTACACAATCTGCTGGATTATCGGCCACGGCCGTGCAAGAACCTGCAGCGGCTGTTGTTACGGTATAATCAATAAATTCTTCTGGTATAACTTCATTTAAAGTAGCCTCTAAAGTAAAAGGATCGCCTGGACAAACTATTCCGTCGGCTACTGCCTCTACTGATAAGGGATCGCAGACACAAGCTTTATCTAAGCCTGTAATGGTAGCTCCGCAGAGCGCATCGTCAACTCCTGTTAAAACAACATCAACTGGTGTACCGCTTGGGAATGGGCCATAAGTGGTAATGCCTGTTGCGGTAATATTGGCTTGCGGGCCAGCTACATCAACTGTGTAAGCTGAGTTACCTGTGCCAATATTGGTTACATTCACTTCCACGTAAAACCCAGATTCATCACCTGGTTGGCAAATAGCGGTGGCGGTAGCGGTTGGTGTTGAGCAAGCAATTGTTAAACAAAAATCACAACTTGCCGTTGAAGGAGAATCTTGGTATATCAATAAAACATAATCAGTACCTTGCACTAAGCCGGTAAGGTTGCCACTTACATTGCTTAAACAATTACTGGCGGTAGTCAAACAATCCGTTTCATAAGCTTCAATACCTAAATTACAATCTGTAGCTTGCCCGTCACCATCATCAAATGTCAAATCAATAGGGTCACCAGCAACAGTAGTGATAGGAGCTGTCCAACTAAACCAAGCAACTGCATCACCACCAAAATCGCAGGTAGGACTTGGGTTGCCACTATCGGTATATGCTGAAAAATCAAACCCTGTTACGCAAGTACCTGCAGCTACATCTTCAGGATATGGTGTAGCTGTAGCACACTCATCATTAGGTGGTGGCGGTGGTTGGGTTCCTATACATACATCAAAAACAGAATCTTGTCCTGCAGTTGCAGTCCAAGTATAAATTCTTACGTAGTATGTAGTGCCTGGCACTAAACCTGTTATTGTGCTTGTATTTGGATCGCTACAAACAATATTGGTTAATGCACCACAACTACCAGACCATACGGAATGATATAAGTCGGTTGTACTGCCAGTTACGTTAGTTAAATTTATTATATGATCTGTATTTGTAGCCACGAAAGTGAACCATATATCGTCATCTTCAGTACCACCACATATAGTATTATCTTCTGGAGGCGTATCTAAACCTGAATCTGTTGCAGACTCTATGGTAGCATTAATTACCATACCACAAGCAAGATCTGCATTAACAGGAAGCGCAATTGCATCGGCGCACATATCATTGGCTGGTGGTGGTGGTGGCGGCAGTGGCTCGTAAGCACAAACACTAAAAGTACCAACTGCATCATTGCTAAATTCCCATACCCTCACATATATTATATCACCGGGCGTTTGGCCTGTTAGCTCTATTAATGAGAAAGCACCATCAGGGCTGTCATCATCATCACATTCTATTTGAGTTAATGCGCCACAAGCACCAGAATATAACGACATGCCTGAGTCGGTAATGGTTCCACTGCCGTCATTATTTGTTTCTACCGAAACAATTCCACTTGCAGGTACGGTTACAGAATACCATACATCTCCGCCAGCGTAACTTGCACAAGTTGGTGCAGCCTCACCAGAATCGGTAGCTGCCGTATTGTCAACTGGGCTTGCTACGCAAGTTTCGGTAGCATCTACTGTAAGCGGTATTGCATTGATACATAAATCATTAGCTGGTTGAGCTAAGGTATTAGTGTTAGACAAAGTAATAAATAGGGCTGTTAAGCAAAAAGCTAAGGCTTGTAATATGTATTTACTTCTTTTCATAATATTCGATCTAATAATTTTTAATTTTTGAAGAGTTTAATTGGTAAGATACGATTTGGCAAAGCATTAACTTTGTAAGCACTACTAAAGTTGAGCTGTTTTAAAACTGATAACAGCTGATTTTTAGTCACCTCTTTTTCCATTACTATATACAAACCTTCAGGTTCCCATTGGTATTTTAAAAAACCGTCTGTTTTGCGTAACAGTAAATCATCAAAATTTTGGTTGGCATTTTGATCAAAAGAAATTTGGAAAATTTTGACTTCTTTTTCATCTGATAAATTTGTTGCTAAAACTGAATTTACAACCACCAAGCTTGAAACGAATAAAAATAGAATTATTAATCTTTTTTTCATATTTGAAAATATTTTAATTTAATGTTCAAAATTGGGTGTTTTTGGGTATGAAATAATAAGCAATGTAACTATTTTTTCTAATGTCTATAAATATAAGAAGTACAGAACACTTATTTTTACATTAATCATATTACAATATCACATGCTACTATTTCATTAAATAGTATGCTTAAAAAAATATTGCTTTTTAAAGAAAAGATAAATGATTGTATTGACAGGCTAACATGAAGCCTTATTAAAACCATAACAATTTTAAGGCCCTGTTGGAAAATTTCCACCATCTGTGTCGCAATTAGTAATTACGGTTATAGTGCACTCTGCTGTGTTACTTGTTGAACCATCGGCGCCCATTAATTGTAAGGTGAGGTTATAAGTACCAATGCTTGGTATTAGTGTAACATCAACTACATCGTCGCTAACTATGGTTGTACCCATTGTGTTGATAAATGCTGTTGCTGTGCCGCCATAAGTTGGTGTTGAGGTAGTGGCGGTATCTGGATTGTCGTCTGAGGCATTTATTGATATTGAACCTCCGGCACATAAGTCTATTTCTGCTGGGCAGTTTAGCGAAGCCATTGGAGGTGGTAAAGCAGTGCACGTGGTTGGGTCTAATGTAAAGGTATCTGTACATCCATCGGCTGTGGTTACTATAAAGTTGGTCGGTGGTGGGTCATCACCTGGATTAGTTGGCCCAAAGGTTGGTGGGTCAACTGCATCGTTTGGACAAGCGGCTTTTATGGTATAGTTGCAAACTTCATCGTTTCTAACTATTGTAGGGGTTTGCGCTGGTGGAAAAATGGTAACTGTTACTAACTGATCGCAAGTGTTTCCACAAGCGGTAATGGTCATTGTTAAATCAACATCGGTAGGGTCGCAACCTGCTGCAGCAACCTGACTTGGGTCAAACTCATAAAATTCGTCGCCAGAATTGGGCACATTTCACAAAGAAATGTGATATCCAAAAACGGTTAATACGACAGAACGAAGCTGGAAAAATAGCCCTCGCCATTCCACCTAATAGACAGCAGTAGTTTATCATTTTTTGATTAAAGGCTTATGAAGCAATTATAAAAATGGTATTTGAACAAATCCGATAGCTATAATGAGCGACCAAAATTTGATGCGTGTTTGATATTTTAAATCAAAGAATATTTTGAGTTTACGTTCGCCATAATATAAACTTAGGTTTTTTAACAAGTTAGCCTGCGTTGGTTTTGTTTATACATGCGTGCAATATATTTTTACCGAATATCTAATAATTGAAATTAGTTTTAGGGCTGGGCTTATGCTTCTATTTTTAATTGTTTAATTTTTATTCTAAACGCTGCTACCAACAAAGTCATAAATGGACTAATCCAATTAAAAATGGCGTAAACAAAATAGTCAGCTACCGACACACCAAGCACGCCCGATTGATAGGCTCCACAGGTGTTCCATGGCACTAATACAGATGTAACAGTTCCTGAATCTTCAAGAGTTCTGCTGAGGTTTTCGGGTGCAAGATTTTTATCTTTATAGGCTTTTGCAAACATTTTACCTGGTACAACAATTGCCAAGTATTGATCGGAAGCAGTAATATTTAATGCCAAACAACTTGCTACTGTACTGGCAAATAAACCAAATACTGTATTGGCAATACTTAAAAGTGCGCTGCTAATTCGGGCTAATGCGCCAATGGCATCCATTACACCGCCAAAAACTAATGCGCATATTACCAACCATATTGTTCCTAACATACCGCTCATACCGCCGGTAGAAAAAAGGTCATTTAGTTCGGTATTGCTTGTTTTAACGGCGGCATCTACTGTCATAGCGTTCATCATGCCTTTGTAGGCAGCTTTAACACTCATAGTTGTTTCGCCAGAAATGCTTAAAATTATGTCGGGTTGGAATACAATTGCTGCAATTCCGCCAAACATTGTTCCGAAAAATAAAGCAATTAATGGTTTCGTTTTCATTATTACCATTGCTATTACTGCTATTGGAACAAGAAAAAGTAAAGGGGTAATATGAAAGGCGCCATCAATCGCTTCCATTATTTTACTGGTATCTGCATTGCCAGTTGTTTTTTGTGTAAAACCAAGTATAATAAATACTATAAATGCTATGGTTATTGATGGTATAGTGGTGTATAACATATAACGAATGTGCGTAAACAAATCTGCCCCAGCCATCGCAGGCGCAAGGTTGGTAGTATCGGAAAGCGGTGATAATTTATCGCCAAAATATGCTCCTGAAAGTACGGCACCTGCCACCATACCTAACGGCAAACCAATAGCTTTTCCAATACCTATAAGGGCAATACCTACAGTAGCAGAGGTAGTCCAAGAACTGCCTGTAGCAATTGAAATAATTGAACAAATAATTAAACAAGCTGCCAAAAAAATCTTCGGACTTAAAAGCATTAATCCATAGTATATCATTGATGGGATGACACCACTCATCATCCAAGTTCCAGTTAGTGCACCTACAAAAAGCAATATTAAAATTGCGCCGGTGGTTGATTTAAAATTATTTGCCACCTCATCAATCATTTTTTTATAAGAGACTTTGTTAAAAAATCCGACAAGCATGGCTACGGCAGCTCCTGTAAGTAATACAAATTGGTTTGAGCCACTCAAGGCATCATCACCAAATGCAACCAATACATTATATGCTAATAAACCTACCAATACCAAAATTGGTATTAAGGCTTCAAAAATACTGAGCTCTTTGTTTTCTATAATTTTCTCATCCATGGTTTTAAATGCTTCAACGATTTTTTTTATGTTGCCGTATCGTTTGTAAATGTATCAAAAAAAAGTAGTATTTTTGAATAAAACATTTTTAAATACTTTGTTTGTTAAGTGAAATAGATGCCAATTGGCAACCTAAATATATAGAAACAACCTATGAAAATTTACCGCAATCAATTAACCCGAATAATTCACCGATTTACGTTATGAAAATTCAAAAAGCCAGTAAATAAAGTTAGCGCAGCATTTTTATTCAGTAGAAAATGTAGCCCATTTTTGAGTAATAAAAATTGTAAGCATTGCTTTATTTAGCCAAACTTTTGGCCTCGCAATAGAAAAGCGATGAATTATTTGGGTAAAGTTAAAAGTGCCTCACAAACTACTTGCGTACCGCTTTATTTTTATCTTTGAAATTCTTTATGATCGTAAAATATATAAACTTTTTTAACAGATTAAGCATTACACTAACAATAATATTGATTTGTGTAATTCAGTCACCAGCACAAAACTTCGAACGCATCACCAATATTCCGGTTTCGCAAAACGAACAAGCGTTAAAATTTGCTTGGGTAGGAGGCTTAAATAATCCTCAATTTTCTAATGCAGATGTAAATAAAAATGGGGTAGAAGACTTGATAGTTTTTGATAGAAAAGATAATATCTTTTTGACTTTTTTAAAAACGGGTGAGGCTGGCAGTCTCGATTTTGACTACGACTTTAGCTTCGAAAACAACTTTCCGGAAACAGGCAGCTGGGCTTTGTTTTTAGATTTTAATTGCGATGGCATTAAAGACTTATTTACCGCTAATAATAGGTTTGACTATTGCCGCGTGTTTAAAGGATACTACGAAGATGATAAACTTAACTTCAGCCTTTTTGCAGATACTTTAAAATATTTTAATGTTTTTGAGCCAAATGATGGGATAGTACCTTTACTTATTTCAAGGGTTGATTTACCCGCTTTTGCTGATATTGATGAAGATGGTGACATTGATATTTTAACCTTTAATCCTTCTGGTGGCTTTTTAGAATACCATCAAAACCAATCTGTAGAAAAAGGGTATAATTGCGATAGTTTAATTTTTGAAATGGTTGATGGTTGCTTTGGTGATTTTTACGAATCGGGTTTGCAACAGGCCGTAAAGTTAGATTCGGCTTGTATAAAAAACTCAGCCAAGAAAGACTTGCATCCTGGCTCCACTATTTTGGCTATTGATTTAGATGCCGACATGGATAAAGAAGTAATGTTAGGCGATGTTTCATTTGAAAATATTAATATGTTGATAAACGGTGGCGATTTACAAAATGCTTTTATGGTAGCGCAAGATACCATGTTTCCAAGTTACAGCACACCTGCTTTTTTTTACAACTTTCCAGCCACATATTATGCGGATGTAAATAACGATGGCAAACGCGATTTTTTGGCTGCCCCCAACAGCAAAAACAACACCATAAACTTAAATTGTAGTTGGCTATATTTAAACAGAGGAGAAGACAATGCAGGTGATTTTGAATTTCAGAAAGATAATTTTTTGATGGGTGAAATGATAGATGTCGGCGAAAGCGCTAAGCCAGTATTTTTTGATTATAATGGAGATGGCTTAAAAGATTTAATAATAGCTAACCGAGGTTATCATACTACAAAAGGAGTGGTTAATCAATTGAAATCTACCCTAAGCGTATATAAAAACACTGGAACTGCTAACGAGCCTGCTTTTGATTTATTTAGCAGAGAATATTTACAACTAAACGAAACCTACGGATTTAAAGAGCTATATCCCACTTTTGGCGATATTGATGGCGATGGTGATGAAGATATGATTTTAGGAGAAGCAGATGGATATATTCACTTGTTTGAAAATACAGCAGGGCCAAATGCCACGGCAGTTTTTACGCTCTCAAAACCCCGTTTAAATGGTATTGATGTTGGCCAAGTAGCTACGCCATTTCTGTTTGATGTAGATGAAGACGGCCTTTTAGATTTAATTATTGGCGAAAGAAATGGCAACTTAAATTTTTATAGAAATGAAGGCTCTGCTACCGAAGCAAATTTTGTACTGGTTTCTGATTTTTGGGGTTTTATTGATGTAGATGCCTTCGGAGAAGTAACCGGTTACTCAGTCCCTTTTTTAGGCTATTTCGGTGAAGACAAACAACTATTATTAATTGTTGGTTCTGAAAATGGGGCTATTTATGCATACGATGCCATACTTAACAATATTGAAGATGGCGCTTTTTACGAAGTAACCGACAATTTTTTAAACTCAAAAACAGGCACTTATAGTGCAATAGCAGCAGCAGATTTAAATAATGATGATTTAGTAGAAATAGCAGTTGGCAATAACCGTGGCGGTTTAGCAATGTTTAAAGAAGATCGTTCAGTAAATATTATTGATAATATTGTCAACAATATTGTTGATGCTACTGTTACTATATTTCCTAATCCGGCAAATACATTTATAACTATTACAACTACAAACCAAACGTTTAAAAATTTTGAATTGATAGATGCAATGGGTAAAATTCATATAGCCGGTAAATTTTCAAATAACTTTACATTAAATATTGCCAACACGTACAAAGGCATCTATTTTTTAAAGTTAATTAATGAAAATAGTAGTGTAACTACCAAAATAGCTATTTACAACTAACATAATTTTAAGCACCTTTGTAACTATAGTAATTATTCAATATATTTTAACACTATAATGCCGAATAATTACACAAACACATCCGCTCACTTATCTAAAAATTAATTTTATGTTTAAAAATTTACTCTTTATAATTGTTTTTGTCATCACTACACATTCACTTTTAAAAGCACAACCTACCGTAGGTTTAAAATTGAATACAGCAGATGCTTATGATGGTTATGTTTTTTTTACACCTTTCTATTCAGACTATACTTACTTAATTGATAACTGTGGCGAAATTATAAATACGTGGAATAGTGGTGCCAGACCTTACTATACCGCCTATTTAATGGATAATGGAAGCATTGTACGCCTAACAGGTAGTGCCGGCGGTAATGCAGACTATATTGAAATTAGAGATTGGAACGATAACTTAGTTTGGCAATGGAACCCAACCGGTACCGATTACGATTTTATGCACTCCGATTTGGCCATAATGCCCAATGGTAATTTATTAGTAATATGTGAAGACCGGCTTACACCAACAGAGTGGGTTACACTTGGTGGCGACCCCAATAACATTAGTGCAAGCTTTTCTGCATTTGAAGGCGTTATTGAAATACAACCTGTAGGCACAAATAACGCTAATGTTGTTTGGGAATGGAAATTAACCGATCATATAATACAAGATTTTGATGCCACAAAAGCAAACTATGGAGTAGTTGCAGACCACCCCGAACTTTGGAATATTAACAATAATAATTGGGTAGGTTTAGCAGACGATCAGCAGCATTTTAATGGCATTGATTATCATCCCACAAAAGATCAAATCGTTTTTTCTTGCTGGACTTGTTCTGAGCTTTTAATAATAGATCACTCCACAACAACTGCGCAAGCAGCAGGTAATACAGGCGGTAACTTAGCAAAAGGTGGAGATTTATTGTACCGATGGGGTAACCCAATAAATTACGATCACGGAACAACTGCCGACCGCGAATTTTACGGCCAGCATAATACCGATTGGATTGAACCAAGCCTTCCACATGGAGACAAAATATCACTATTTGAAAATGGAAACGGACGGCCAGGCGGTGCTTATACAAGAGCAGTTATTTTAGATCCACCAACCGACGCGGCTGGCAACTATTTAGCCGATGCATCAGGTAGGTATTTGCCCACTTCGTTTGATTACCAGTGGAACGGAAATACCTACGATGGAACAGCTTTTTACAGCCAATATATGGGCGGTGTAAATATGCAACCCAACGGAAATATTACCATCTGCGAAGCAATGACAGGTCGCTTTTTTGAAGTTGACCCAGCAGGTAATGTAGTGTGGCATTACCAAAATCCAGATAAAGCTACCATCTATCCACAAGGCACAGTTCCAAATAGTGCTTGGAGTTACCGAGCAGAAAAATACCAAGCCAGCCACCCCGCATTTGTAGGTAAAGATATGTCGCAAAAAGGCACTATTGAAGATTTTAATACCGTAACAGACAACTGCACCACCTACGCCAACTGCAACATTACAGCAGCTATTATTGGGCTACCAACAGTAACTTCATCCAACTCGCCAATTACATTATCGGGCAGCCCGGCAGGCGGCACATTTAGTGGTACCGGTGTTATTTTTAGTGCCTTCAATCCATCAGTTGCAGGGCCAGGTATTCATCAAATAAACTATACCTTTACAGATGCAAATGGCTGCAATGAAACCGCCACACAAAACATTTTAGTATTTACCATTGTTTATAATTTTGTAAATTACAACTTAGGCACAGTTGCACCAAAATACAGCAATACCTTTGATATTCGAATGCAAGTAAAGCAAACAGGCAACTATACATTTGAGTTATACAATGCCACAGGCCAGCAACTAATGCAACAACAAACACAATTACAAACTGGCCATCATACCAAAACCTTTCAACTAAATAAAGCCCTAAAAAAAGGAGTCCATTTTTTAAAAATAAACGATGGTAAATATCAAGATGTAAGGAAATTTAATAATTAAAATTTTCTTGAAACGAAAGCGTAGGGGCTGTATTAACAGTCTCCCCGCTTTCCGTTCCAAGTCCTCGCTGCGCTGTGGGCTTTCCTCTGCAATCGGGGTTATTTTTCCACCCTCGCTCCGTCGTATCAACCGCTTATAGAAGTGTTTTTTTCAAAAAAAAAATTATACTTTATACAATTTAAAGTTTCCAAATTTGCCCACCTACACAATCTTTATTAGCACCTGTAACTACTTTAAGGCAGTTAACACTATTGTTCATTTTTAAAACGCCTAACAAACCAAATATAATTGCCTCTTTATATTCAATAATTTCGGTTGAAGGTATACAAACTTCAATTGGTAAGCTCGTTTTTATAGTTTCTACCAAAAATTTGTTTAGTGTTCCTCCCCCACTCAATAAAACTTTCTCATTTTTTTGTTGATAGTGTTTTAAAATTACTATTTTAATTTGATGTGCTATATGTTGACAAATGGTATGTAATTTATCTTCTATTTCAATATTAAAACGATCTATTTCTGGTACAAAAACATCAATACAATTTTTTGCATCTAAACTTTTGGGCGCTTGTTTATTGTAATATATATTATTGTTCAATTTATCAAACAATAGTTTATTAATTTTACCTGCACGTCCTATTTGCCCATCTCTATCAAACTCAAAACCTATTTGGCGAGTATAATGGTTTAACAATACGTTACAAGGCGAAATATCATAAGCTAACAACACTTCGTTTTTATTTTGAATGGTAATATTACTTATGCCACCAAGATTAATACAGTAGTTAAAATTATTATAAAAATGAAAATCACCTATTGGCACTAAAGGCGCACCTTGCCCACCAAGTTCAACATCTAAATTTCTAAAATTATTAATACAAGTAAGGTTTGTTTTTTTGGCTATTGTAGCTCCATCTCCTAATTGAATAGTCGCTTTTTTATGTGGATTATGATAAACAGTTTGCCCGTGGTTAGCTACAAAATCTATTGTTTCAATGTTATGTTCTTTTATAAATTGATTAATAATTTTTGCATAGTAAGCTCCTAACTTTACATCTAATATATGGTTGTCTTTAGGTTTATTATCAATTGCCGCTCTAATTTCAACTATTAATTCGTTACTAAAGTTATAGGTTTTAGCTTGTATTAGTTTAAAACTCCATTTTTCATTTTCTAAAAAATACTTGCAATAGGCTAAGTCTATTCCATCTAAAGAAGTACCCGACATTGCACCAATAGCATAATATTGTTTCATCAGTTATCTTAAAATTTTAATTGCACCCATTTATTTGATCTAATATAATAAGCCGACCATATTAATATAATTACCCAATATACAAACTCTGCCAACCAAGCCATTAATAAGCCACCTTTTAATATAAATACTACAAAATAAGTAAATAACAAATAGCCAAAAACTGCAGCAATTTGTATTTTTAAAGATGCCCTAATAGCCCCAACCCCAATTACGGTATAATATATACCCGAGCTAATGGAATACAACATTAAAATGCTTGTAAGTAAATACAACAAGGGTTTTGAGGCCGCTATTAGGCTTACATCGTTTGTTATTATACTTAAAAAACTTGTTGGAAAAATTAGTATAGCTGCACAAGAAATTGAAGTGCAAATTATACTTAGCCAAAGTATTTTTACGGTAGTGGGCCAAACCATATTTTGACCTTGTTGGCCCAATAAATTGCTTATTATGGTTTGCCCTGCCGACCCTAAGCCAGTAGTTGGCACCATAAAAAATAAGTAGAGCGTTTTAATAATATTAGAAATTGCTAACTCTTGCTCGCCTAACTTTTCGATACAACTAAAAAATAAAAACCAACTACCAATACCAAACAAAAATTGCGTTACAATAGGTATTGATAATTTTATTATACTTTTTATAAGTTTTAAACTTAATAAATGATTTTTAAAAAGTTGAAATTGCTTTTGAATGTTGCTAAAAAAAGTAAATACCAACAAAAATATACTGGCTCCTGCTTCTGCAATTGAAGATGCTAAGCCTGCACCTGCAATACCCATTGGCGAAAAACCCATCTTACCAAAAACAAAAACATAATTTAAGCAAATATTTAATAAGGCTAAAATAACGGTGCTATAAATAATTGGTTTGGTTTTACCGATGCCTGTATAAAACGACATTAAAGCAAAACCAGTAAAAGAAAAAAACAAACTAAAGTTACGATAATCTAAATAGGTAGCACCAGCATTTAAAATTGCTTTAGAGTTGATAAAAAAGCCAAGTATAAAATCTCCATAAAAATAAAGTAGTAAAAAAATTACTATTGCGATGCTCAATTGAAAGTATAGCACATTCCAAAATATATGTGCAATACCCCTAAAGTTCTTTTCTCCTGCTCGGCGTGCTATAATAATTTGAGCGCCTTTGCTAAAGCCCAAGCCTATCATTACAAACGAGTAAAAAAAAATACCGACCAAACCAATAGCTGCTAACTCGGTTTGGCCAACACGGCCTAAAAAAATGGTATCGGTTAAATTAATTATATTTTGTGCCAAACTACTTATCATTATTGGATAAGCAATTGCCCAAATACCTTTGTATGACGGTTTTAATTGCACTATAAATACACCTTTTTAACTAACACTAAAATACCGTTGATTGAAATTGTAATAAATTACTTGCAAAGTAATGACAATTTTTTTTCAAAAAAACCTTATAATTGCATAAGCCTAAACATATAAACGGTATTATGTCAATAATTAGAATTATTTTAAATGTATTATTAGTTGCTATTGTGGCCTTTTTGGGTTGGAAACTGGTAAATGATATAAAAGGACCTATTGCATATGAAGACGAAAGGAAGATTAGATTAGAAGCTGCAGTTGTTAAACTTAAAGAAATTAGAAAAGCCCAAATAATGTATAAGCGTAAGTACGCAAGCTATATTGGTGATTTAGATACGCTAAAACAGTTTATTATGAATGATAGTGTAATGATTATAAATCAAATTGGCGACCCTAACGATTCTACTGTTGTTGTTAAAAAAGATACGGCATGGGTAATGGTACTCGACAGCCTTTATAAAACTGACAAAAACAAACCTAAAGAATTAGATATTGTGCCATTTAGTGGTGGTGAAAAATTTATGGCTGATGCTGGTGAGATTACAAAAAATAAAGTAAAGGTAAAAGTTTTTAAGGCATGGTCTACTTTAGAAACCGTATACAAAGGCTTAAATAGGCAATACTTTGATCCTAAAAAAGAATTATATGTCGGTTCAATGGAAGATGCGACCACTTCGGGTAGTTGGGATTAAGTATTTTAGTGAAACATACACAAGTTTATAAAGCTGACGCAGCATTAGTGCAAAATGGTAAAAGCATTTTGTCAATTTTAATTGGTAATAAAACAATTAAATACGCTATTTATAACGATGCTTTTGATTTGCTTGATCTTTCCTTCATCACCAATTCAAATTCTATTAATTTAGATGTTTCAAAAATATTAGAATCTCCATTATTTAGTTCAATATCTTACCAAAGTTGTATTATTGGTTTGGTAAGCGAATTTGCCGTCATTCCTCAAGAGTATTTTGATGATAACAAAATGGAGGCGTATTTAGCCAAACAATTAGGGCTAGATTATAAGGTTGCCTACAGCTATGATATTTTAGAAAATCCTAATATTAGAATTGTTTATAAAAAGGATAATGAGCTAACCACGCAACTAAATAGTTTTTTAAAAAACACCAAAGTATACAATAGTGTTAGCCCATTAATAAGCAACATGGTAGCTAACTATAAAACCGATACTGCCATCTTAAATAATTTTTTTGAAGATAAATTTGATTATATTTGTTTAAAACAAGGGAAGTTACAAATGGCTAATCGCTACAAATGTGATACGCCTGAAAACTATTTATACTACTTACTAAATGCTATGCAAATAAATAAGGCGTCAACAGATAATACAAAAGTGATCCTTAGTGGTGTTATAGATGATGCTGATTATCATACAAAACTCTCTCAAAGTTATATACCTAATATTGCTTTATTGTACGATAAGGTTAATAGTGCTGCTAACAATATTGCATTGAGCAAACATTATAATTTATTAGCACTTGCCAAATGCGCATTATAGGCGGCCACAACAAAGGATATAGGTTTACGCCGCCCAGAAAAAATCCGGCTCGGCCAACTACTGATGTTGCTAAAGAAGGCTTATTTAATGTACTCACTAACCAGTTTGATTTTAGCGAACTAAAAGTATTAGATATATTTGGTGGCACGGGCAGCATCAGTTACGAGTTTGCCTCTCGTGGATCTGATGATATAACAACGGTAGAAATTTTTTATCCTAACGTAAAATTTATTAAAACAACTGCTGAAAAGTTAGACTTTAATATTAGAGTTTACAAGCAAGATGTATTTAAATTTATAAATAGTTGTGCTGATAGTTTTGATGTTATTTTTGCTGGGCCACCCTACCCGCTAAATAAAATTCCTCAAATACCCCAACTAATATTTCAAAAAAAATTGTTAGTTGAAGGTGGTTGGCTAATTCTTGAGCATAACCCTGATCATAACTTTGAAAAAGCAGATAATTTTTTAAAGTATAAGAATTACGGAACTACCATTTTTAGCATTTTTGAGCAAAATAAACCAATTACTACATGAATAATAGAATTGCCGTTTGCCCTGGTTCTTTTGATCCGATAACCATTGGCCACATTGATATTATTAATAGAGCTTTACCAATTTTTGATAAAATTATAGTTGCATTGGGTTATAACCAGCAAAAAAAATATTTATTTGATGAAGTAAAGAGGATTGAATTTATCAACAACATATTTAAAAATGAACCAAAAATTAGTTGTAGCTCTTACAAAGGTTTAACAGTAAATTTTTGCAAAACTGTAAATGCTAAATATTTAATACGTGGCTTACGCTCTTCGGCAGATTTTGAATACGAAAAAGGAATTGCTTTATTAAACCAAAGTATATCAGAGGTAGAAACTGTTTTTTTAATTAGTAGACCTCAATATTCGCACATAAGCTCGAGTATTGTACGCGAAATTATAATAAACGGTGGCGATGCAAGGCAGTTTTTACCTAAGGAAGTTCAATTTTAACGCTCTATTTTTTTCGAAATTGCTGCTGCAATATTACTAAATTCTTCTTTTGTTAATTCAACCCTTGGTTTAGTAAAATTTAAATCGCCAATGCTGTTAATGGGTACTAAATGAATGTGAGCATGAGGTACTTCTAAACCAATTACTGCAACACCTATTCTATTGCACTCAATAGTAGCTTCAATAGCAGTAGCTACTATTTTGCTAAAAGCAAATAAACCGGCATAAATATCGTTTGGCAAATCAAAAAGATAATCAACCGCTAACTTAGGCACTATTAAAGTATGGCCCTTGTGTAGCGGATTAATATCTAAAAAGGCAAAATAATCATCAGTTTCTGCCAATTTATAGCTTGGTATTTCGCCATTAATAATTTTAGTAAATATGCTGGCCATTAAATTGAGATATTTAGTACTTCAAACTCCATTTCACCTGCAGGTACTTTTATTATAGCTATCTCCCCTATTTTTTTTCCTATTAATCCTTTACCAATTGGTGAACCTATTGATATTTTCATTTCTTTTAAATTAGCTTCCTCTTCTGAAACAATGGTATAGGTAAATTCCTTATTCATTTTTTTATTTAACACGGTTACCTTTGACAAAATCATTACTTGAGAAACATTCATTTGACTTTTGTCTAAAACACGTGCATTACCTGCAGCACCTTCTAGCCGAGCTATTTTGGCCTCCATTAAGCCCTGTGCTTCTTTAGCTGCATCATACTCTGCATTTTCCGACAAATCGCCCTTTTCCCTTGCTTCTGCAATTTGCTTCGCCATATTGGCTCTACCTTTGGTTTTTAAGTACTCTAATTCTGCTCTAAGTTTTTCTAAACCTTCTTTGGTAAAATATTTTACATCTGACATATATATAGCTATAGTTAAAAAAAAAGAACGTTTCGACAAGCGAAACGTTCCATTAAAAATACATTTTTTTCTTAAAAATTACAAATCTAATCTTAAAGCAATTTTATGAGTGCCCTCAAACATACGAGTAGCAACATAACAATAGTCTAAACCTAGTTTACTACTGCTTTCTTTACTCATTGGCAATTCTACTGAAAAGCCTCCGCTGTAACCATTATGAATATTAGTAGCCCCATCTTCATCAAATGGATCAAACATACCATCTTCATATCGGTAGCCGGCTCGTAACATAAATATATCCAATAAGGCATATTCGGCAGCGAAGCCAATCATATCACGGGTAAATGAATTTGACCTAAAATTACCCATAATAGTTAGCCTATTTTTTCCTCCTAAATCAAAGTCATAAGCAACACCTATATTTAAAAGTGTAGGTAATTCGTATTTTTGAGTGCGTTGCTCTACTGTTATATTGTATTCTCCAGCATCTGGTTCTAACAAGGCAATTGACAAACCATCGCCACTATAGCGCATTGGTGCACCTACGTTTCTTAATGCAATACCAAACCTAAAATCGTCATTACTACCTGCAGTGTATAATATACCAACATCTAATGCAACACTTGATGCGGTTACGTTAGAAATTGATTCGTTAACTAAACGCACGGTTAAGCCACCGCTAATACTGTTTGAAAATGTGTGTGCATAAGCCAAACCCATATTAAAATAAGATGGGGTAAAGGTAGCTCCTGTACCTTCGGGTAAATTTTCGGTTGTAATTTCAATATCGCCAACTGTGGTTGACATTATACTGATACCCATTACGCCCGATTCACCAATTTTTTGGCCAAAACCAGCTGCGCTTACACTAACACCACTGCCTCTCCACCAAAAGTTATGCGATAACACCACCTGAGTTTTGTTTAACTTTGCTAGGCCGCCTACATTTAAACGCATGGCCTCTACGCCAAATACGTGTACAGAGTTTAAGCCCATAAAACCTGAACTACGTGCCCACGGGTTTATTAAAAGCTGGTATGCGCCCGCCTCGCCTGCTCTATCAGTATTGCCAGCAAATGTAGTTGCATAACTTAATGCTATTAGTATTGTTGTTATTAATTTATTTTTCATCTTTTGGTTTTAATAATTATTAAAAGGTGTCTAAATCAGTAGGTCTAAGTATACCAAACCATTTCATCGTTCGCTCGCCTATTTCTGGTGCGTCAAAATGAAAGATATACATACCACTTGAAATTTTTATATTTTTACTATTGGTAAGATCCCAGTCTTGTGTGTTTACACTTAGGTCTCCTTTCGAATAGTCAAAATTAGGTCCTACATCACGTTTGAACTTACGTATTAATGTACCATCTAATGTTAAAATAGTGATGTTTACAGTATTGGGTAAGTTAGTTATTTTCACTCTATTATCTAACTGTCCTGTTTCGTAAGTTGAAAAACCATAATAAGGGTTTGGTACAATTTGTATCATATTCAACGCTTCTTCCGCAGCAGCTTCATTGCCTATTATGGCCGACTTATTTTGGAAACTGAACTGATAAGATGGGTCTTCTAATGTGCCGTCACCATCATTATCATACAGCGTATATGGTTTAGATACTCGTGCTTTTATGGTTACATCATTTGGTACTAACCCTTCAGCTGGTGTTAGCAATTCTTTTCCTCTTTCTAAAATAGGTAACAATACCCACGATGCGTCTTCATAAGTTTTGGCAAGTTGCGCAGGAGTTCCACTTAATTTTGATGCCAAAGCGGCACCTTCATCGTAGGTAGTTTTCATTACATAAACATAGTGCATACCCCCAAACAAAATATTACCAAGGCCACCACCTTGACGAGCTATATTACTTGTTGGGTTCCAAAGCATATCGCCACCATTCTCTCCTAAAAAAAACGAATTTTCACCAAACATCATATTCAATCGTCTACCTTTTTCAACATCAATTGCATAACCTGGAAAGTATGACATACCGGTACTACCTTCTATATCGTTTCCATCTTTATCTTTTGATGTTGATTTACGCAATCCATTTCTTTTAGCTGCTCCAATACTAAGTTCGTTCGAATTAGCTAACTCTACCACAGGGCATTTTGTCCATTTTGATTTATCTGAAGTAAATACGATATCAACACTTAATAAAGAAAACAACGTATTTCTAGGTATTGTCGAATCGCTAACTTCTACTGCTGGCCCAGGGTATTCATTTGATGTTAAGCAATATGGCGCAATTTGTCTATCTAAGGCATTTTCATAAACGCCTTCTGGGTCATACGGGTAATCTTCAAATACTACTACATTGTCATTTTCATTTGCAGGTGTTGCATCAATTCCTTCAGAATCGCCAGATCGTATCCAGTTTAATGGTGTGGCTCCATTTACATCTGCCACTAAGTTTATCCAAGTATTGTTTAAGTCAGATTGCTCTATGGTAGTACCAATTAATTCTTGAGTTGAATTATTTTCATCCTTTGTAGGATCGGTACCGGTAACATAACTTGCCCCAACTGTAAAACCTTGTGGTGCAGTTGCACTAATATTAGGTGCTACAAAATATGGTATAGCTTGCGCGGCTGTAAAGCTATATTTTCCATCTTCTGGGTAAGTTTCACCTTCACCTTCACCTGCGGTAATATTTTCTATGTCCCAGGTTGATTCAGGATCTAAAATGCCTACCGCGTCATCACTATCAACCATTCTAACTATATACTCGTCATTTTGTATTATAAAAGGATCATAAATATTAACATCAATAGGGCCAGCGCCTGCTTTATAGGTTGGCTTGGCTACTGCGTAATCAGTTAAAATTTTAGTAATCGTTTCCTCTGTAAGATCTAAAAACAAACCACCATTACCGGTACCGCCTAAGGTTGTAATTTCTACTGATTCACCATACTGCGAATTTAATATTAGCCCATTTTTTTGTGGGGTTGGTACGTGAGGTATGCCAACATACTGTTGAATATTATTTCTGCCACCTAAATAAGCAACTGTTTGCCCTATTGCGTCGCCACCATCAACAAGTTCAAATGGTTCAAACTCGTTGTGTGCGTAAGCAATAGCCATAAAATAATAAGCTTTATTATTAACAATTGGTTCGTTACTAAATCCATCAATATCAAAAGTAAAAGTACTTTGTATACCTTCATTAGCACCACTAACTTTTTGTTCTCCAAAATAAAGTTGTGTTGCTGGTTCTCTACTATAGTTATAAATTTCTGAAATACCATCACGCACATCAACTTGGTAAACCAGTTTTGCTCTGTCTTGATCGTTCAAATCACTTGCTGAAATAGTTGCATCTCTAAGTTGATAAATTTGATAGCCTTGAAAGGTATAGGTAGAGTCTTCTTCGCCACCTAATAATGGGTCAAATTCATCATAACTTAAATTGTAATTGTTTGAGTTTTGTTCATTATACATACCAATAATTAGTTGCCTGTCTAACTCACGAATAAATAAATTTGGTGCATCGGGGCCGTCCAATATTTCAAAGCTATTATCAAAAAGTGCTTGTGCTTTTTTGTCGGCAGCCAAAATAGGTTGAAAAGATGGGCAAGGATAATCTGCCTCTGGTACCCAAACTACACCAATAATAACGTCGTTTATTTTACCTGGTTCTAATATAAATGGGCCAGAAACTTGTAAAAATCTTCTATCCATAGGCTCATTTGGCACGCTACATTCCGACCAAACACCTTCACCATCAGGTGTGGACGGATCGCTTGGAAACATAAAAGTAGTGGGCTCTGTACCACCTGTACCATTACCACCAAAGGTAATTTGATTTCCGTTTTTCCAAACCCCAGCCATATAACCGTAATAGTGTGAGGCATTTTCGGGGTTACCTATATCTGTAAAATCATTATTGTAATATATGAAAGCTGACATTCCCAATTCGTTTCCCTCTTCATCTAAAGGGCCTTTAAAATAATCAACTCCTAACATTGGTATTTCATCGCCATAGCCTTGCTCTGTATCATCAAAATCATCGCCATTATAAACAATACCTAAACTTTCTTCAACATTACAACCAACAAAGTCGTCCTCAAAATTACCAAGATCTGGATCTACCCATTGTGCAAAGTAAACCGAATCTAAGGTTGAGGTTGCTTTGTTGTCTATAACATATTTATAGAACGTCATATTGTTTATTTCGTCATTGGTTTTAAAGGCAAAGGCTGTTGCGCTAATTTCGAGACCTATTGCTTCACCACCAGTTTCGGTATGTACATTTCCTTTATCATTATAAATCCACCAGATTATTTGATCTGGTACTACATCTGATTGTTCTCCTTTTAACTCTCCCAAAGAAGGAAAGTCGCCCCTTGTTGGGTCATAAGTACCGTCTCCATCTACATCAAAAAAGGGTGCCATAGCCTTGCCAGCTGGTAATGAAAAGCCTGTTGCTACCTCAAAAAACGGATTGTCTTTTCCGGGCCATTCTAGTAATGCTTCACTAATTGCTCTAATATCAGTTTCGGTTAATGAAGTTCCTTTTTCTTCGAATTTTGCTTGTAATAAGGCTATGTCTTCGCTGTTTACTTCAAAAAAACGATCGTAATTACTGCAAGTTAGTGCTTCAACATCACCGCTGTCATCTAAAGGGCCTGCCCAAAAATCGTTACCACTTTGTCGATAGGTTTGCGCTGCTACTTTTAGTTGACCACTTCCATCAATTCCACCTATCCAAATTGAGCCTGCAAAAAGAGCGTGTTTTGATACGCCATCACCAGTTACTTTTGGTACTTCGTATTGTGGATTATTTGATAAATCCCACCACATGTCACCACCATTTTGAAGCCTTGTTTTTACATTATTTACATTTAAAAATGTAAAGGCTGTTGGTGCTGCACAATCGGCAGCCGATTTTTTTAATAAAACCTCTGCTCTATTACTATTTTTATGCGCACCTTTCACCACGTTCATTCTAGCTGAAGCATCAACAGAAAGAATCAAAACGATTATAAGGGTTAAAAATAATTTATATATAATTTTCATTTTATTGTTTTCTGATTTTTAAAAACTAAAAGAAGCCCCCAAACGAATTGTTCTTGGCCGTGAATAATTATTTGGATTGTTTACTGATATGTCGTACAAGTCTTCAAATGACTGTGGGTTATTTACCTGTGATATTTCATTTTGTCCTTCAATTGAAGCAAGGTAGCCATCATCTGTAGGTACACCAGTAAAACCATATACGCTTATAATGTTTTGGGTATTAAACAAGTTTTGCACTTGCAGATATAAATTAAATGCGTTTTCTTTCTGAGTTCCTTCGTCTTTATTGCCTGTTTTAAAAACAAAGTCTTTATCTGCTCTAATATCAACCTTAGCATTCCAAGGCAATCTTGAGCCGTTAGGGCTGCCATCTAATCGTGTTCTTCCTGCTCTTCCAAATATGGCAGTTGGAGCAGGCGTACCTCCTAATTTTGTAAAAGGTTCGCCCGAACGTGCCCTAATAGTAGTATTTAAGCCAAAATAGGCCAGTACTGGAAAATTGCCAATCATTGGGCCTTTATATTTTTTGCCTCCTTTAAAACGATAATCTATTGAGGTAACTAATAGGTGACGAGAATCAAAATCTAACGGAAAAATAGCTCTTAGATTAGGTTGACCAGAGTTTACTACCGCTGCACCTGTAACGTCGTTTGAGCCAGTACCTTCTGCAAATTGCAGGGTGTAGGTGGCTAATATTCTTAAATTTCCGGTTCTGCGCAAATCATAAGTAACTTCAAGGCCTTTTACGGTACCAAAATCTTGATTTAAAAAAGTGGTGTATTCACGAGGATAGGCATAATTCACTCGTCCAAACTGTACCATATCTTTCATTTCTCTATAAAAACCTGCTAGTGTTAAGGCGGATGATTTACTCAAACGTTGCTTAAAACCAATTTGATAATCAATTGTTTTTTCGGGTTTTAAGTTTGGGTTATTAAGTGTACCGGTACTATTTTCTACCGCAAAATAATAATCAAAAGCAGTAGCTAACAGTCTACCTTGTGGCCGCTGCGCTAATCTGTCGTAATGTGCAAAAAACTGTGCATTATCCGACATATTGAAAGAGAATGCCAACCGTGGCATAATGCTAAATTGTGGTTGATAATCTTCAAAAGCAGTGCTTGGATCAAATCGCTCATTTTGAATGTTTAAGCCTTCACTTGAACTTTGTGCGGTTACCGGAATTGGGTTTACATCTGACAATACTCTTGGATCTTTTATAAATTCACCTGTTGAATCGTACCAATCATTACCATTTCTATAAGCAACTATTGTTGATAAATTATCTCTGGTATTGCTAGGATTATAAATTGGGCTATCACCATAAACTACCCAATCTGCTTCTACATTTTCGGGGTGTGTACCATCCAAATCACGATTGAGTTCCCCAGGTATTTCGTCAACAGTTTTTACACCAAAAAGGCTGTATTCATCTTTCAATACTTTTTGGTTTGCATCAAACCTGTCAACCCTAACGCCAATATTAAATACCAAATCTTTAAAAGCAAACTTGTCTTGCAAATAAGCGGCAGCATATATTGGTTGGAAAGCTGGTACTGATAGTTTCAAATTCCCATATTTATCTCTTTCGTTGAAAAAATCTTCAAAACTGGGTTGTTCTGATAGTTTATTGCCTAAATAATCATAACCATAATAACCGCCAACTGCGCCCGCATCAACTAATTCTAATGCTGAAAACATATTAATATCGAAAGTAGATGGATCTAAATTATCAATATCTACCCAACTATCTATCGAGGTTCCTAACTTAGTTCTAAGTTGTTCGGCAAAAAAGCTTGGGCTGGTTCTTGCGCCATATTCATAAGTTAATAAATCTCTATCGTCAATAAAATTATTATTGTTAGAAGCAAAATCATACACACTCACGGAATCAACTATTGCATAATTTACAGTTTGTTCACCATCATCATCAATTGTGTATAAATCGCTTTGTGTGTTATTTAAATCATCTAAAGTAAATGGAATTTGCTCACCTTCAATATCTCTTGTAAGCACATACAATCTGGGTCTGCCTTGTGAATCTTCTAAAAGAGCGTCTAAATGTGAGTTGGCACTTAAACGCATTCTTTGCCATATACCTGTTGGGCTAATACCCCAACCTCGTTCTACACGTTGGTCATATTCTAATCCAAATTCAATAGCATGTTTGCTTCTTTCGGATTTGCCCGATTTAATATCAACAGAACCATTTATTACGGCACGATATTGATCGTTATCATTATTATTTTGTCCTCCATAAACTCTACCTGGGTTATACCATATATTATATGCTGTTTGTGCAGAAGCAATTCTGGAACCATTAATGATACCAGCACCAGACTCAATTTGAAGAAATGACTGTGGTAAGCTGCCATTACTGTGTTCAAAATCGTAATATTGATTTGTATAATTTGCTAAAAGTGGGTTTATATCAAAGTTAGGTGTAAAGTCAATACCTGTATTGGTAAAGCCAGAAAACACAGGTCTAAAAGTTAAGTCATCGTCTCCAAATTCAGGGAAATCTTTAAAATCTAATGTAGGAAATCTGTTACTCTTAAACTTACCAATGTAGCCATAATCAAAAAATCTATCTTGGTGGCGTGCACTAGTTCTATCAAACAGGTATTTAGTATAATCGAGTTGTATGGAGTAGAAGACATTTGAAAAAATAGGTTGTTTGGTATTTTCGTCTCCTGTTGGTGCTGATAAATCTTGATTGCCAAAGCGTTGTGTAAAACGAACATACCCTCTATAAGTTTGAGAACTTTGTATCGGATTACCATCTTCATTGGCCAATGAATAAAGACGTATGGGAAGATTTCTTTTTTCATAATTTGCGGTACCTCCTAAGGTAACACCAATATTACGTGATGGTGCAAAATCTATTTTCATGGATCCTCCAAAGGCTTCTTTGGCCACGTTTGGTCTTGCCTTTCTCAATTCTAAATCTTCTTGGGTAATTTGCTCCATACTTTTACTTATTGAGCCACCAGAATTTAAAATAAGTGGATTCTGGCTTACAAATTCCTTTACCTCATCTTTTAGAACGTAAGCCCCGGTTGCTGGTGGATCGTCATCTTTTTCACGTAAATATTCACCGGCAATAAAAAATCCTAATATTGATCTTTCGTTTTTTTCTCCTTTATTAACTTTTAAAAGTGGGCCAGAAAGGCTGCCTGTAAATAAATTGTAGCCAAAAGGATCTAAAAATTGAGAGGATAATACTTCTACACCGCCCGAAAATTGTTCGGCAGCGCCTCTTGTTGTAATGCTAATAACCCCACCTGTAGCATCACCGTATTTAGCTGGCAAACCACCGGTAAGCACAGTTACCTGCTCAATGGATTGTTGTGGTATGGCTGCCGACCCTCTAACTCTTATGCCATCAATAAAAAACTCTGTTGCATTAGAACGAGAACCTTTTATGTTTACGCTACCGCCTTCATCTGCTTGATAAACACCAGCTGATGTTGAAGCAATTGAGTTTACATTTCTTGTTGGCAGGTTTTCAATATCTTCTTTGGTTACCGTATTACCTGTTGAGGTTTTATCTTGCTCTATTAATGGTACTTTATACTCAACAATAACAATTTCATCTAAAATTTCACTTTTTGAGCCCATTGGTATATCTAAAAAAGTAGTTTTATCTGATATTACTAATACCCCTTGAGTTATTTGTGAGGCATAGCCAATAAAGTTTACTTCTACATCGTAAGAGCCTGCTGGTACTGGTTTAATAGAGTAGTAACCATCAAAATCGGTTTGTGCCCCTGTTACCGATCCTGCAATTTTTATGGTTACGTTGGCAAAAGGAAGGCCTTCTCCTGAATCGGCATCTGATACTTTACCTTGTATTTCGCCAGATTGTGCATAAGCACAGAGGTAAAACAATAAAGAAAATACAATTAATATGTAATGTTTAGCCATAATCCTATAATTGATAATTTGTATTAAGTAAATGTTAAATTTTTGAGGTGACACAAAAATATCGAAATCATTTTCAAAAACAAATATATCTACAAAATAATGCAGTTTAAGTGACTTAGCCAAAACTTACATTTGTATGACACAATGGTGACTTAATTATGAATAATATAATTATGATTGAAAAATAGCGGAATGTTGAACAGTAATAAAAATGCTATTTCCTTTTCCTAATAAAGTGAAATAATTTTTTTTGAAAGGATATCGGCTATTTTAAATTCTGCCTCTAACGACCAACCAGCAACGTGGGGCGTAACTATTGTTTTGTTAGAGCGCACCAATTTTTTAAACAATTGCTTTTGCCTAAAAGTTATGGTAGCAAGGTTTTCGTTTTCAAAAACATCTAACCCAATACCTTTTAATTTTTTATTTTTTAGGGCTTGCCAAACATCTCGAGTATTCATTATCATTCCTCTTGAAGTATTTATTAAATAAATAGGTTTATCAAATTGATTGATAAAGTTGGCGTTTATATATTCGAAAGTTTCGGTATTGCCTTGCAGGTGAACACTTACAATGTCCGCTTTTTCAAAAATTTCATTTAAAGAAGTTTCTTTAATGGCATCATTACCAAAACCGGTAAAATATTTATCGTGTACTAAAATAGAACAGCCAAAAGAACATAGTTTGCTGGCCAAGCGCGAACCGGTGTTTCCAAAACCAATTATACCAACTGTTTTGGTGGCCAATTCAGAGCCTGTATTGCGTTTTCTGTCAAAAATAAATCGCCTCATTTCCCTATCCGATTTATTGAGATTATGCAAAAGGCTTAAAATCATACCAATGGCATGTTCTGCTACTGCATTGGCATTACCTTCGGGTGAGTTAATTACTTTTATATTTTTACTTGCTGCGTAAGCCACATCAATTTTATCTAACCCGCTACCGCACCTGCCAATAAATTGCAAGTTTTTACCAGCATCAATAATTGCTTGGCCTATTAAAAAAGTTCTAACCACTAAACCACAATATGGTTCAATAATATTAGGTAGTTTTTTATGATTAATGTTTTCTAAATAATCACATTGAAAACCAAAGGCCGTTAAATTTTTAATTAACACCGCTTCAATATTACCAATTATCAATACTTTTCCCTTCATATAAAAACAATAATATTGCTAATGTAAGATGCCGAATTAACCTTTCAAAAAATAAGTTGTTGGTAATTTAAAAACGTTTAGCTATACTTGTTTAAATAGTTTATAATTTATGCCAAATTTTAACGGATATATTAACTCAAAGTTACCAGAAGTGGGTACTTCTATTTTCTCAAAAATGAGTGCCTTAGCCAACGATTATAATGCTATAAATTTATCGCAAGGCTTTCCGCAAGATAATCCGCCAAAAGAACTAATTAAATTGGTGCATCAAAATATGCAACAAGGTTATAACCAATATGCACCTATGAAAGGCAATGCTGCATTAAGAACAAACTTGGCAGCTAAAGTAAAACAATTATATAACGCTGAATATAATACCGACACAGAAATTACAATTACCGCAGGTGGTACGCAAGCTATTAGTGCCACTATTACTGCCCTTATTAATATTGATGATGAAGTAATTATTTTACAACCAGCTTATGATTGTTATGCGCCATCAGTAAAGTTAGCCGGTGGCATGCCTGTTTATTTCAACTTAAGATATCCCAATTTTTCTATTGATTGGGATTTGTTTAAAAAAGCGATAAACCCCAAAACCAAAATGATAATTATTAACAACCCTCATAACCCTTCGGGTACTATATTAAAAAAAGAAGATTTAGAAGAGCTAACTCACTTGCTAGATGGAACGGACATTTTGGTATTAGCAGATGAAGTTTACGAACATTTGGTATTTGATGAAGCCAACCACCAAAGCGTAATGCTTTTTGATGATTTAAAAAAAAGAAGCATCGTAATATACTCTTTTGGCAAAACTTATAATTGTACCGGTTGGAAGATTGGCTATTGTTTTGCACCGCATCAATTAATGAAGGAGATTAGAAAAGTACACCAATATCAGGTATTTTCGGTAAATAACCCAATTCAGATGGCATTAGCGGCTTTTTTAGAAAATACAACCTATTTAAAAAAGCTAACAACTACTTTACAGCAAAAAAGAGACTTATTTAGAGCTGGCTTAGCACACTCCAAATTTGAATTATTAAAATGTGAAAGCACCTACTTTCAATTGGCAAAGTATAAAGAAATTTCAAACAAAGGCGATATGGAGTTTTGCAAAGAACTTACCACAAAACACAAAGTAGCCGCCATACCTGTTTCTGCATTTTATAACGACAAAACGGACTATAAATTAATTCGATTTTGTTTTGCAAAATCAAACGACATTCTTAAACAAGCAACCGACATTTTATGCAAAATTTAAACGTAACCATAATACAGGCCAATTTAATTTGGGAAGATGCCAAAGCCAATCGTAAAAATTTTGACACCATTTTCAAAAACATTGAACCCAACACTACCGATATAATAGTGCTGCCCGAAATGTTTAGCACTGGTTTTACAACCCAACCCAACAACTTAGCCGAAAAACCAAACGGCACCACCGTTAATTGGATGAGAAGTTGGGCAGGCAGACTAAACACCGCAATAGTAGGCAGTTTAATTATTGAAGAAAAAAAACAATATTACAACCGTTTAATTTGGATGCCCCCAACGGGTGTGCCGCAGCACTACAACAAAAAGCACCTTTTTAGCTTAGCAGGAGAACATCATAATTATAGCGCAGGCCAACAGCGTTTATACATTAATAACTACAAAGGTTGGAATATTTGCCCCCTAATTTGCTACGATTTACGTTTCCCAGAATGGAGCAGAAATATAAACAATTACGACTTACTGCTTTACGTAGCCAACTGGCCTGTTAACCGCATTAATGCTTGGAACAGCTTACTAAAAGCCCGCGCAATTGAAAACCAAACCTACACCATTGGCGTAAACAGAGTTGGTAAAGACGGTAATAATATCAGCTACAATGGCAATAGCGCAGCTATAGATTTTAAGGGCCACACTATGCTAAATATTGCCGATAATGAGTTTGTTACCACCTTAACTTTGCAAAAAGAACCTTTAGTAAATTTTAGAAAACGCTTCCCTTTTTTAGATGATAAAGATGATAAGAATTTAGCTTAATTTTTTTTGGAGCGAAAGAGAATAGCTCGCAAAAACAGACTCCCCACTTTCCGCTCAAACCCCAACACTGCGTGGTTGGGGTAACCGCTGCAATTGGGGCTAATATGGATGCCTCGCTAAGCCGTGGTAACTATGCTTACACTAAGTTTTAAGCATCATAAAAAAAAGAGATTTTTATTACAACCTATTTTTCATAAAAATTATAATATTTGAAGTTATGAAAGCTTTAGCGCTACCTATTTTTTTTACATCTTACCAAAAAGAAGGTACATTTAAATTTTAAAACCGTAAAATGCTGAAATTGATAACAGAAGCTATTTTTAAAGAGGAAGAACGCTCGGCTTTGGCTTTATATAAATTTCTAACTTAAAAAACGTGGTGTAAATATGTTATTTGCTTGTGTAGAAAACAGTAATTGTAGCCAAATGGCTGAGGCTTTT
>Ga0209186_1000060_pt1 | contig 85177 bp, 58 predicted proteins | sample SidtaG_FD_187426 | JGI IMG/M metagenome (GOLD analysis project Ga0209186, IMG submission 187426) | Marine algal microbial communities from Sidmouth, United Kingdom - Sidmouth_Male2 metaG (SPAdes) (version 2) | ecosystem: Host-associated > Algae > Red algae > Unclassified | place: Sidmouth... | reverse complement strand
TTGAGGAGGAGGAGGCGCTTGAGGACTTCCTTGCGGGCGTCGGGATGGATGGTGTAGCGGACGCGGTCGTTCTCGGGGAGAGTTTCGACTTCATGGAAGTCGTGGGCAAGGTCGAGGGTGGGGCCGCCGGGACCAGATTGGTGCCAGCCGTAGGCGGTGAGGACAGCTAGGTCGAGGCCGCAGTGGAGATTACGGAGTTCGAGAATTGCGTCGCGGGCTTGTTCGTGTGATAGGCTGCCAGCGAGGGAGCGGTGTTCTTCCGGTACTTTGTCGATCCAGTCTTCGGACTTGGCGCGCTTCTTGAAGAGTTTATCGAGTAGGTCTTCGAGATCGCGGGCGTGGAAGAGATTATAGACCTCCGTGAGACCGCCCCAAAGACGGAGCATGACGTTGCGCCGGTGCTCGTGGTATCGTTTGCCGATGGAGGCGAGGGCGGGGTTGGTCTGCTGCCATTGTCCGACCGGGAAGGCGAAAGTGTCGAAGCACTTTGAGGGCGAGTAGCGGAGGTCTTGTTTCAATGCGCCACTGTATTTGCGCGCCCAGATTTCATGGACGGTGGACTGGACGACGGCGTAGTGATCCCAGCGGTCGGTGGTGAAGACGTAGAGGGCATCGGTGAAGACACGATCTGTGGGGGCTGCTGAGAAATTTAGGTGCTTGGTAGTTCGAGCGGCTGCAAAGCAGCGGCATTGCCCGACAATTCCAGTGTAGAGACCCGTCGCTCTCTCGGCATATTGCCACCACCGATCTCTTCTGGCGGGACGATTCGACTTGGCCCGCACAGGCTTCACTTTTTCCTCTACGATCACAAAAGGCTCAGCATAGGTCTTCGCCTTTTGCTCTGGCCAGTCTTGAAAGTTGATGATACTTCGTCCCGGGGCCTGATCTGGCTTATTGTTGATCTCTTGGCCGTTGATTAGCGGCGATACCACCTTTGAGTTTTTGGAGGATTTCTCTATAAGAGAATCGGCTTCGCGATGGGTGAGAAGAAAGCCATCCCCGAGGAAGATTGAACCTTGGAAGACTCTCTTCGCATTTTCCCTAACTCGATACGGTTCGCCTGCATCTTCTGAGTCTTCAAAGTATGCGTTGATAAGCTTCACGGGCTCGCCGTCCAAGGAGCACTTGTCTTTCCACGCTCCGCGATGAATTGAGACAAGAGAGACAACGAGATTCGCGACCCCGGGCCATCTGATGCCCCTTACAGCCATGTTGATGCAGCCGCCGCCCAGGATGACCTGTTCAAGTCCGTCTTTGCGCACATCCCCGTCCGTGATGGAGTTCGTGGTGATGAAGGCCGTAAAGCCGTTTGGGGTTAGAAGTGAAAAGATGCGGCGGAGGAAGAAGGCGATGAGCTCACTGAGACCGGTTGGGGTATACTGCCAGCGGACATATTCACAGAACCCATGTCCATAGGTTCCACTCAGAGCTTGGCCTCCGAGGTACGGTGGGTTCCCTAGAATACAATCGAAGCCGCCGTCAGCGATGACTTCAGGGAATTCTAGAAACCAGTGGAAGGTCTTTCTTCGTTTGGCAACTGCCATAGCAGAGGCAGTAGCCTGACCCTGCGGGGCACGACCTGAGAGGTAGTGACGAAAGGTGGCGTCGGTGATAAGGTTCGCTTTGTTGCCGGCTGTTTTTGGTTGGTAAAACTGGGCGATGGGAATGGCGGCGATCTGGCTGAGGAGGAAGGTATCTTGGGATCGGCTTACGGCGTAACGCTCTTCTTTGGCGGCGGTCTCGGCTGGGGAGTGTTCCGGCAGGGCGGCGATCTCGCGGGTTCGGGCGAGAACTGCGTCGAGCTTTTCGTGAAGCTCAGAGGCGAGCGGGAGTTGTTCCTGGCCAGTGGCTCGCTCCTTTCGTTCGGCTTTATTGGTTTTTCGGAAAGCGGCGGCGATATCCTTGTCGTCGCCGGGCAGGGTTTTGAAGGCTTCGTCAGGGATGCCGCGTTGTAATTCTTCCTGTCGTGAGAGACCGACGATGGCATTCCCGCATTTGATCTTATGGTCAAGGAAACCGAGCGGCTCACCGGGGGCATGTGCTTCTAGCCAGAGAGCGACCTTGCACAGCTCGACGGCGAGGGGGTTGAGGTCGACGCCGTAGATGCAGTGGCGGATGACGTCGCGGAGGGCGGTGCGGAGGGCGTCGGGGTTGGGTTGGTCTTCGCCGGTGCGGTGGCAAGCGAGCGCCTCCGCGATGCGTCGGGCGGCGGAGAGGAGGATGTGGCCGGAGCCGCAGGCGACGTCGCAGACGGTGAGGGAGAGGATGGCCTTCTCCGGGTCATCTTCTTTGAGACGATCCTCGATGAGGTAGTCGAGGGAGTGCTTGATCAGGGGCTGGACGAGTTCTTCGGGGGTGTAGTGGGAACCGGAGGAGGCCCGGGCGTCGCTGTCTTGGAAGTCGTAGTGCCAATCGCCGTAGCCTTCGTGGGTCTCGGTGACCTGGGCTTCGACTGCGAGTAGCCCTTCGTAGACGGAGCCGAATTCTTCAACGTTTAGGGCGCCGTAGTTGGTGCGGATCTTGGCTTTGGTCTTGGGGTGCTCAAAGAAGCCGAGGCCACGGAAAGCGGCGAATAGGAAGGCGTTGGAGAGGCGGCACTTCGCCAGCATGCCGATGGCACGGTCGTCGAACAGGCCGCCGAGGGGGGCGATGCCGAGCGGGCTGCCCTTGTCGCCGTCTTCATAGAGTTGGAAGGTGCTGAGCAGAGCGTCCCAGCCGTCGCTGTTGTATTCTTCGCGGTAGCGGCGTTTCTCCGCGAGGCGGCGCAGGCGGGCGATGCTGAGGTGATCGCGGTAGACGCCGCGCATCCTTGAATCGGTGCCCTTGATATGAACGAGACCACGTTCTTCGATCACCAGCAGGAACAGAATCCGGTAGATCAGACGGAGCAGAGCACCGTGAAATTCCTTATCGAATCCCGGCTGGCGCATGGTGGTCTGGCCGTCGCGCCACTTGTCCTCGGACTTCGCCTCGCGGAGGGCATCGTTGTCGGGGTGAGCGAGGAAGCCGTTGGCGATGGTCGGAATGGCTTCGGCGACGGCGGCGGAGAGTCCCTCGCGGATGCGGGAGCCGGACTCGAGTGAGTCTTGGTGGTAGACTTCGACCAGGCTTTCTGCAGCAGATTCCACGTCCATCGGCATACGGGTGGCGTGGAGAATCCGAAACAGCAGGGCGAAGTCGGCGAAGAGTTCTTCTTCGAAGATCCGTTGCAGGTCAAATTCAACGTAGGAGAGCCGGACGAGGCGAGAGCTGTCGCGGAGAAGCCGGAGAGTGCGGCCATTGGTGACCAGTGCGTAGAGGTGCTCGGTCAGGTTCAGGTATTCCTGGACCAAGGCGTGGGGGGACATGCGCAATCCGGTGCCGGACTCACGCTTCTTATCAAGGCTATCGCCCCAACCAGCGATGTGGACGGGAAAGTCTTTCCGTGCGGAGCCGCGGTGGGAGATCGGGTAGGTTCGGCGATTGATTTCTTCGCCCTTCTGCTGGACCTGAAGGTCGTAGCCGAGGAATTCAAAGAGCGGGACCATCCAATTCTCGCGAGTCGGGGTCGTACCAGGATCGCCTTCCTTGAGTTTGGTCAGTCGGAGCTGGAAGGCAGCCCAGTACGTGCGGGCAGCGCCCCAGGCCTCGGCGATGTCGTCCTTGACCTTGGTGCCTGAGTCGAGTCCGAAATCGGCTGGAGACTGACCATTCTTCTTCTGGCCGGTGGCGATCTCTTCGAGCACATCGGCAGAGAGAACGGAACCTTCGATTCGGACGGCGGGGAAGTTCATAATGGGGGGGGCTTTTGTCGCGATTGTTTAGGGCTGGCCTATGCCGTGCACATAGGCGGCACATAGAAATCCGCTCTGAGCGCCTTAAAATCGGTCAATTTTGGGAGGAACAGGGAAAAATTACGCACTTTCGGCGGGTTTGTGGCGGTTTCCGAGGGACGCTTGCTCTGGGGTGCACATAGGCGATACATAGGAATTGGGGCTGGAATCACGCCCAAAAAGGCAGGTATTTCGAGTGGCGCTTGCTACTGGAATTTGGATCAAAGGGCTTGATCAGGTTGGCGACTTTCGTGTCTCGAATGATTCTGGATGCCTTGGGGTATTCGGCGTCTGGAATGTTCAATCTCAGCCTGAGGGACTCGTTGGTCATCGCGTCGTTCGATACGCGTTTGAGACAGGCGTGGAGGTAGCAGGCTCGAATCTTATCCCGCTTATCCATCCGTGCCAACGGCATGGGGGCAAAGAGCGCTGCGATGGTATGTAATTCGGTGGTCGAGAATTCGGGAGCAGGAAGCTGGTGGAGTTCGATGTGAAAGACGACCTTGTCGATCCCGGAGCCACGTTCCTCGCAGATGTTCATCCGCCGCATCAGTCCAGCCAGCGCTTCATTGCGGGACTGTGGTGGCTCGTCGACGAAGCGAAGTGGATCGATAAGAGGACGGCCCGGATTCGTGAATTCGACACGGTCGTCAAAAATCTCGACCTTTGGGCCGTCGCCCGTGACTGTGAAGTCCTGATGGATGATGGCGTTCGCAACGAGCTCTCGGATCGCGATCTCTGGGTAGGCCCGTACTTCGGATCTAAGAGCCTGGCCTAGCACCTCACTGTTGGGAAGTTGCTCATTTACATAGCGGATGAGGCCTTCGAAGCCAGCGGCATACCCTTTACCTCCGACTTGTTCTCGTACGGTCTCGACTCGGTTCTTGCCCCGATAGACGATGACGCGAAGAGCCTTTCTCGCGAGCGTGTCGAAGTCGCTCAGATTCCGAGCGAACAGAATCGCACCAAGATTCGTGACGTCAAAGGCGTCTGTCCCGGCCTCGACAAGAAATTTTTCGGAGACCAACCGTTCTAAGATAGCCGAACGCCCCTCAGGAAGGGGGACGGCGAGCAGCTCAAAGAGTGTCGTGTAGTCGAGGAGTTCGAGGGCTTGGGTACCGCTGACACCTTCTTGGGCGATCGCTTGCTCGAACGGGGTAAGGTTGAATTTTTCCCAAAGAGCGCGCTCTTTCTCAGGGTAGTCCTTCAGTTTCCTTGTCGTCGATCCAACCCGTATGTACTCGTGTTCTCCAAAGCGCACTGGGGTGTGCCAGCATGGAAAAATTTCGATGATGACAATCTGGCGGCCCTTCCCGTATTCGAACTCATGGATCCGAAAATCGAGGCGAGGATAGCACTTGGTAGCCAGCCAGCCTTCGAACTCCTGATTGCCGACCTTCTTCGAGGAAGGGGTAAACGAGGTGCCGACGATCTCATGATCTGAGTCACGCACCCCCCAGACCAGCCATGCGCGATTTTGGTCGCAGAGGATGGCGGTGTTTGAAAGGGCGGAGAGGTTCTGACCGATTCGTTCAGGGTCGTCATTGTTCTCCTTGAACTCGACCCATTCCGTCTCGCGTGGCAGAGTAACGAGCGTCTCCAGTTGAGTCTGTAGCGAAAGGTTTGTCATGCGTCGGGAAGAAGGACGTAGGTGCCAATAACATCCATGGGGAGGACGGGGTAGACGACCTGGTACTTGCCCTCATGCACAAGCCGGGAGAATCGCTCGTGGGCCTCGACTAGGTTCTGGGATCGGGCTTCGGCGACTTGGTCAAACTGTTGGCGGAGGTTCGGGAGCGTATCGACAGCTTCGTTTATGAGCCGTGCGCGGCGGGCGTCGTCGAGTTCAGATCCAGGGCGGGCAGTAGCCAAGACGCTCTCAGCCTCGGAATGAGTGAGAAAATTTCCTTCGTCTGGATCGCCACGGTAGCCCCAGAGGAGCATCTCCTCGGCGACGATCTCGTGGCCAGTCTGGGCTTTGCTTTGGATGACGTTACGAACCCGGAACAGGAGGATGGTGGTCTTGGTCTCAACATCAGGAGAGCGAAGGGCGGCGGCACGGCTGGCTCCGTCTTGTTCCTGCCCGATGGTGCGGGCGAGGACTAGTTGGCAGAGCCCTTCGACAAGCGGGTGGTTCCGTCCCAAGTAGTAGAATCCGGCTGGAGTGGGTGATCGGAATGAGACGGGGACCTTGTCGAGCCCGTCCTTGCCAGGGAGTTCTGGCAGGATGGAGTTCGGGACATTGGCCCGGTGGATGAGAAACGCCGAATGCGGGTGGTCGTCGACCGACTTCTCCTCGACCTGAACCCCGAATTCCTCCAAGCCGTGAATGACGAAGTCTTCTACATCCTGGATTGTGCCGATGGCCTCGTCGTTGTCTTTCAGATCCTTCTCGATGTCATGGGCTTTGATCCCATGTTGAGCGAAGACTGAGCGGGATGCCGTGACGAACTCGGAGGAACGCTTAAACTTGTCCGTGACTTCGGCCTCGATTGAGGTGGCCTCGTCATTGTCTTCGAAGGAGAACTCGATCTGCTGGCCCTTGCGGGTGGCACGGGCTTTGCGGTTGGGATTGAGTAGGATTGAGCGGGTGATGGTATCGATGACGCCGGAGCTATCATCGGGGAAAGGAACGTTGATTCCGGTGTCCCTCTTGATTTCCCGAACCTTACGAAGGATGACTTCGAGAACGACGCCGTCCACGGGATTGTCTTGAGAGAAGAGCAGGAAGGCTTTCACTCGCTTCGCTGGTTGGCCGTAGCGGTCGACACGTCCCTCCCGCTGTTCGAGCCGGTTCGGGTTCCAGGGAAGGTCGTAGTGGAGAACAGCGGAGAACACCTCGTGGAGGTTGATTCCCTCGGAGAGACAATCGGTGCAAACCAGTATCCGTTTTTCTGAGCTGCCCATGGCCGCGATCCGTTCTTCTCGTAACTCATCTGGATCCTCCGAAGTTACGGTTTGGACATTGATTTTCCCGCCGAAGAGGTCAGTAAATTGCTGGCCTACGTAGTTGGCGGTTTCGATGAAGCGACAGAAAATTACGGGGTGTAGCCCTTCGCCGAGCCAGTCTTCGACTTGGAGCCGAGCCGCCTCGAGTTTGTGATCGGTTTTGGGACCACGAAGAGCATCCAGTTCCTTCTCGAAATTGCGGAGCTTGGTCTTTTGGCTCTCCGTCCAATCTACGGCGCCGACGAGATCTCCGGGAGCAACATCGGACTCGTAGCTGTCCGCGGTATCATGTGCACGCGCCGCAAGTTCGTTGTCGGTGAGTTTTTCCTCAAGCTTGAGGCGGCGGTTGCGGAGCATGGTCGCCCCAGCGGCTGGGCTGGACATGACTCCGCGGAGCAGTCCAAGGGCAGTCCAGTAGTGGGTCTTCTTCCCGGCATCCTTTGCGTTTTCATCTTGAACGAGGTCTTGGACAAACTCGTAGAAGTCATCGAAGAAAGCACCGTAGCTCGGGGTCAGATCGTAGTCGAACTCGCCGGCGTCTCGCTCAGGGAACGGTGAGTCTTCGCCGAGGTAGGTTTCGACGTCTTTCCGACGGCGCTGGATGAAGTGGGCGGCGAGTTTTTTTCGGGCTTCCCGACCGGCAGTAGCGACATCCATCTGCTCGAAGTCGGAATCTAGCAGGCCGAGGAGCGAGCCGAATTCCTCTGGTTTGCCACTGTGTGGAGTGGCGGTGAGGAGGACGAGGTGACGGTCGTCTTTCTGGGCGAGATCGTGGAGGAGCTTGTGACGCTGCTGGGCGCCTACCGCCGCGCCCTCAGGGCGGGTGCAGGTATGGGCCTCATCGACGATGACAAGATCGGGAGCCTCGGCGATAAAGACCTCGCGTCGGTTGTCGGCCTTAATGTAGTCGATCGAGATGATTTGATACGGGTAGTGATCGTAGACCGAGACGTCACCGTGGATATCACGATCAAGCCGTCCTTGAGTATTCGACCGGATGACCACTGCATCGATGCCGAGCTTTTCGCTGATCTCTCGCTGCCACTGCTCGCAGAGGTGAGGAAGACAGATGACAGCGAAGCGATCGACGACGCGGCGCTCAAGGAATTCCGCGATGATGAGCAGGGCCTCGATCGTCTTTCCGATACCGACATCATCGGCAATGAGCAGGCGGGCTCGCTCTTCCTGCCGGAGGGCCATGATTAGCGGGAGCATTTGGTAGCTCCGAGGGCGAAAGCTGAGCTTGGCAAGGGCCCGGAACGGCCCAGCTCCGTTGCGAAACGAAAGACGAGCGGCGTTGTGAAGAAGGCGGGCGTCGGAGAGGTTGCCAAGGTCGTCACCTGACGGGGTAGTGAACTCCGATGGTTGGGGAAGCTCGGATTGGTCCATGGAAGGCAGGAACACTCCAGCAACCTCATCGTTTCCACCGCCCAATGGCTTGAGAAGGAGGAGGTCGTCATCGGGGGATGCCTGGACGATCCAGTCACGCGCGCGAAAGGTAACAAGGCTACCGGGCTGATGGGCTTCGATGGGAGTCGGCATGGGTGGTGGGGGCTAGCTTGAGACGACCTTTTTGAAAATGTCAGGATAGTCGGCTACTAAGCTATCAAGCGAGTCTTTGTAGTGAAAAACAACGAGGGCGTCACCCCTACTTGTCAGCGCTCGCCGTTTCTTCTTATCGTCTGCCTGTACTTTCGGGTCGGCATGCGGGGTGCCGTCGCAGAAGACCCAGACGTCGGGTTCGTAGAAGAAGTCAGGCTGACAGTAGATCCCCGGCACGGTCTTCTGTGCGGAGTCAGGAAGCTTGAGTCCGTTTGCGTAGAGGTAGTCGATGAAGGTCTTCTCGGTTGATGAACTGGGATCAAGTTCGTTCAGCATGCGCTCGTAGTGGGCTTTGTAGCTCTTGTCTCCCGCTCCGCTGGCGGGAGCACCGGAGGTCCCGCTCTTGGATTTCTTGCCAGACTCGATGGCGCAAACAAGCATCCGCTCCAAGGCGTCCTTGATCAGCCACCGGTCGAGGATGAGGTGGTGAGGCTGATTGTAGTAACTCAGTAAGTCGTCGTAAGAGGCTGGCTCCGTGTAGTTAGGGTCGTCGTAGCGCAGGAGCTTCATCGCCTCGCGTAGAACTTCTGGAAAAGCGTCCGGGCTCTCGACCAATTGGGTGAGGATGCCAAGACTGCCTTCGCTGGCTTCGTAGAGGAGGATGTTCGGGACATCTGCAGTTCCGAGAGATTCGGCACCGAGTTCAGAGGGCTCGATTTGGTACAACCGCTCAATGGCCCTCTTTAAAGCATATTGAAGAGTGAGGATTCCGCTTCGCTTCAACCCGAGAGCGGTAAGAGGCTGAATGTAGAGAGCGTCGGTAGTGGTGTGGGTGTAGGCTTGCACCTTGAGGATTTCTTCCTCTGCCTCCGGGTTTACCTTTCCCTTCCAGAAGCCAGTCTCCATTCCCAATGGGAAGCCCTTCTCTGTTCGCCCGCGGTCACCGCGGTTGCACTGCACGAGTTGTGCCGCAGGGATGAAGGAAAGGTCAAGGAACGTGTCGTCCTCGGACTTTAGCTCAGCAACTCGAATCCGATCCAGTTCGTCAGGAATGACGCTGAAGTAGGTTTCCGTGAGGTAACCGTTTCGGCGTCGCTCTTCTTCCTCACAGGTAATGTACTCGGTCGATCTGGCCTTCTGGTCAGTCAGTAGGACAAGCGGGGCGATCTTTTCGCGGTTCGATCCTTGGGTCAGGTCGGTTTTGGTAATCGGACAGGTATCGAAGTTCTTGTAGGCGTCTCCTAGCCAGAAACCAGATGCCTTGCAGACGCGGGCCTCTTCGACCAGAGCGGAGACATTCGTGGTGATCATTTGCTCGACGCGGTACTTCTGACCAGCGTAGTAGACGACGTTCCTTGGGCCGTACTCTCTCAGAGCGATGAGGCGCGGGCGGGAGATGTAGTCACCGGAAGTTCCGTCAGCGTCGTTGGCGAGGAAGATTCGGACGGGCAAGCGAGTGAAGTTGTAGCCGGGAAGTACCCCTTCTGAAGCGAGGAAGCGCCACACGTAAAACTCCGTAAGTTCATGATCGTCCTTGTTGCAAAGAAGGTCGATCTGCCGGTTGGCTTGTCTCATCTGGCGCTCCGCCCGACGATACTCTTTGCTGGTGGTTTTGAGAGTACCAGATTCGATGTCCCGAGCCGCCTTGGTCAGGGAGAATTTTGCTTCTACATAGAGGGATCGCCACCGATCGAGGGCTGTGTCGATCGTTTTCGGCAACTTGTCGACCACACGACTGACCCAGTCCTCACTGAACCAGGACTGTGCCTCCAACTCGGTTCGGATTGACGAGAGTGCCCGCAAGGCTAGAGCGACAATGGGCTTCCTCTCACTAAGAGATGTGCTGAGGGCGGCCTTGATATCAGGCCGCATCGGATAGTCTACGAGGTCGGGATCGAGGATTTCCGTTACTGACTTCGTGACCGAAAGTGGCAACTCGCCCAAGGCAAGTGCATGGATATGGGATTCGATTAGTTCTCGATTGATTAGATCGAGACGGGGTTCCTCGACGGATCCTGCTACGAGGTCTTCCTTGTTCTCGAAGAAGTTGCGGTCATGCGGGGAGTACGACGAGCAGTAAGTGATGACGAGGGCCGCCTGACCACTGCGGCCAGCGCGGCCTGAACGCTGTGCGTAGTTGGCCGCATTCGGCGGTGCGTTTCGCATGTGCACGACGCTGAGATTGCTGATATCGATACCCAATTCCATCGTTGGAGAGCAATAGAGAGCGCTGACCATCTCTCTTCGGATTCGGTCGGCATCAACGGTCTTTTTGGCGGGATCCGTATACCAGTCGGCCCGGAACCTGTCCTCCCGATCGATGCGCTGGTCGTGCCCGAGTTGGCCGGTGTGCTCTTCGCCGCGGAGTCTCTTCAACTTGGAGAAGTCCGTTCTATAGAGCTCTTGGAAGAACGCGTTTGGCTTGGCAATGACTTTCTTGAAGGCCCTGACCTTGACGCGGTCGTGGTTCACGGTAGAACGGTCGCCCGGTTTCCAGACGATCCGGTCTAGCTTAAGTTGGTAGATTTGGATATCGCAGTTTCCTGCGTCTTTCGTAGGCGTCGATGCGATGTAGCCGGCCTTCTCCAGGAACTGAATGTAGGCCCGGATGAAAATGTCGTAGGTCGATCGGTCGAGCTTGAAGTCCGGATCAGCAGCCTTGAAGAACTGCTTAGTGAACTTGCCGAAGGCACTAGTGATTCCTAGAGAACTACTCTGTCGGCGGTCTCTCGCGTGTAGCTTGTCGAGGCGGAGAAATGCCGGCAGATATGCCTCTTCCCCGTCAAAAGCCCATTCGTCTCGAAGGTTGTTTCGGAAGTCTTTCGCCGCATCCCTGAGTTTGTGTTGATCGAGATAGTTTCTGTCTGCCAGAGCATACTCGAGACGGAAGTAGTCAAGCGTGTCCCGGAGGAACTCCGCCCGCTCGCTCGGTGCAAGATCGCACAGGACGGGGACATCCTTCCAGCCCTCATTCCACTCTGATGACTCCACGCGATTTATGTAGTCGATCTCCAAAAGAGCGCAGCGCTCAAGATTTGGCAGGACAACGCGCCAGCCCCTTCGCAGATCATGAATGATGAGATAGGTGAGGTAGTCTGCAAATCGCTTGTTATGCTCATCCTGGAGAAAGGGAGCAGGCTCCTTGTCCAGTTTGGAGCAGTCGACGATTGCCAACCCAAGGGTGCTCCTCACTTCTTCTCCAATTGATTTGTAGTCCAGTCCCGCAGGATTGGTCGCCAGCGTCCTAGCAATGGCGGAGCGGATTTGAGCGACTCGGATGAAGTCGTTGAAGTGGCCAGACTGGAGTGCTGCATCTTGACGGTTGTCGGTGAACGACAGCAACTTCTGGTCTTTTGCATCGACTCCCGCTTGATGAAGTTCATCCAGCGTCAGGAAACTGGTAATCGTCGTTGATGTTGATCGTCCTTCGTTCCCTAGGGTAGTGAGTTTGGTTCGCTCGTTGGTGTTGCCGTCGTAAAAGGCTCCCGCCGTAGGATCGAAGAGGAGGCCCTTCGGTGATCCGAGCATGAACCAGCCTTCGAGAGGAAGGCCGTTTGGATTGCCCTCCCCACAAATAGATCCATCAACATCGTAGAACACTCTCTGCGGAAGACGTTCGCGATAGTCTTTCTTGATCGTGATTCCTTTGGTCTTGGTGTAGTTGAGCCAGGAATCTGGAAGGGCCTCAATGTCGCTACTCGGATCCCAGATTTCCGCTCCTCCCGGAATAATATATCCATGATGGAGGCCATCATTTTCCTGTCCTGAGTTGCCGAATTCCCTAGGAATAACGTTGGTAGATCCAGCATTGAAGGAAACGCAGATAAAGGTCTTCCCTGAGAGTCGACTGAAGACGTGTGGATAGAGAAGAGCGTTGGCCTTGTCTCCGGATTTGAGGCGATGGTGCAGTCCGGGCTGGAGCGTGATGTGTCGGGTGTCGGCCTTCTCGAGCGTGGCGTAGACGGAGCCAGACTGGGCTAGAAACTGGTGCAGGCGGTAAGGGAGAATTGTATATCGTTCGTTAGCCTCGGTTAGCTTCTCGTTGACGAGGCTGACCCACTCTAAGAACGCCTCAAGAGTCGTGAGGCATTGGTCCTCATCGAGTCCTGAGGCTTCGGCTAGCTGAGACGCAGTCTTCTTGAGAGGTTGCGGTTTCCGACGTCCTAGGGTGGTGTTGTCGTTGCCATCATCGACCTTCTTCAAGGCAATGACATCTTCCAGCCAGATGGCCAGTGGGTGGTTCCTGAGGAGGTCGGGATCGGGGGTTATCGGAGCATTGGAAGAAATTACGGTCTTTAGCTCCGCTTCAGATGGAAGGTAGCCCGTCCAAGCTACGGAGCGCTCTAGAGTTTCTCGGATGATTTGAGGCTCGGAGAAGTGGACTCCGAATATGGATTTCCCGACTTTGGCGATGAGATGAGATTGCTCCTTTAGGTGTCCGCGACTTGCCATCGTAGCCGACGTGCCGATGCAGCAGACGTCGCTTCCTACGCGGGTCTTGATGCGTCGGATGAGCATGCCGATGTCGGCTCCCTGGCGCCCGCGGTACGTATGGAGTTCATCAAATACTAAGAACTCCAAATTTTGATCGATTGATGTCCTGAGCTTTGCCTCACTATGGCGGGTAAGCATCAGCTCGAGCATCATGTAGTTCGTCAGCAGAATATCCGGAGGATTGTCGATAATCTGCTTGCGACGATCGCCTTTCGTCTGGCCAGTATATTCAGCAAAGGTGAGTGGGAAGTCGGATTCCGTGAAGTCTCGGTAGTTTTCGGCAAATTTCTTCAATTCCTCGACTTGGGAATTGATGAGAGCGTTCATCGGATAGACGAGCACCGCCTTGACCCCGCTACCGGAGCCAGACGAGAAAAGATGGTGGAAGATCGTCCCGAGATAGGTCAGGGACTTTCCAGATCCGGTTCCCGAAGTTACGATGAAGCTCTTCTTCTCGACCCCTTGGCGCAGAGCCTGGACCTGATGGGTATAGAGTTCGTAGCCTTTGAATACGGCATCGAGTTCAGGGTGAAGAACGCCTTCCTTCACAAGGGCATCGACGCTCGTGTTCCGCTCGTAGGAGGGATTGAACTGGACGAGGGGCTCTGGCCACAAGCGCCCGTCGGAAAGCTCCTTTTCAACCGCCTTTCGGATATCCTCGTCGGCAATCTCGATAAAGCTCTCGATGTATGCTCGATAGCGGTCAAGAATTCGCCGGTGGATGGGGAAGATGCTTTTCATGTTCGGGGCGTTGGGAGCCTAGGAGCTAGGGCTACCTTGATCAAAGTAATTCTAGATACCGACAGCTCGTGATCCGTGAGCTACGAGGTGTTGTTATAGGCGTAATTGGCTTCAACGGGATTGCTAGATTTAGGGAATCGGTGGGCTAGCGCTTACGGCTTCGTGGGGCAAGTTGGGGCGCTGAGTGGGGGTAACTGAGCGACTGTAGGAGCCCGACTACGCTCCCCATTCGGGCGGCGTCAGAAGGATCGGTTCTTGAGATCCGAGGGAGATGCTTTTCTGGATGCTGGGCTGATCAGCCCATCGTTCGAAGGATTCGCGGAAGCGGGCGGGGCCTCGGAGAGTGGGGACTTGTCGAAGGACAGGCGGCGGACGAGGTGGTTCCAGGCGCGGTTGCCGTCGAAGAGGGACAGGGATTGGTCGATGTCGACGTAGCCGGCGATGCACATGCCGGTGAGAGACGGAGGAATGGCGGAAATTGAATGGTGAAGATTGAAATTGGGATTTGGGAAGGGCGATGCGGGTGACGGCGTGTGACGGGTTGGGAATTTGGCATTTAGGGATTTGTCATTCGGAGCGAAAGCTCTGGAAGGCGCGCATACCAGCCATCCGCATCAGCGCAATCGTGTGGCTGGCGAGGTTGCGTCGGCCGCGGACGACATGACGGCTGACCATGGAGACGAACGTGTCGCCGGCAGGAAAGGGCTCAACGAGATGGGAGGTGGCGAACTTGGCATGGTTGGCCACCGGGTCGGCCCGACTGATTTCGAGTTCTACCCAGACCCGGCGGCCTTGTTCCGGCTAGGTGAGGAGAAGGTCGGCGCGGGGGGCATAGCCGAGGAGCCTTTCGGTCGCCGGCTGGATGACGCGGCTTCCGCCTCGCAGGTCCAGCCAGGTGGGCAGGCGGCGACGAAGCGTTCTTGGATGTGGCGGGCGAGGTAGGGCATTAGCGAAAGGCAGGTCGAGTGAAGAAGTCGGGAATGTTGAAAGCGCGGACAGGTGAACGAGTTCCTCGAGCGGTCGATCGACTAGGGTGCCGCAGCCTCCCACTCGGCCAAACCGGTCGGATGCCTATTCGGCGAGAACGATATCGGCCACCCCCAGAACGAAAATGCCCTTCCGCACACTGTCTGCGTTCGTCAGCCTGGACGCCTGTTGCCGAATCGTGGAGACGACGAGTGCTTTCTGAGTGCTGTCACGGCTCAGAGCCACATTCGCTTGAGGAGCGTCTCGGGCCGCCCTGAGGAGCGAAAAGAGATCGGCTCTCTCCACCAACTCGCATTCCGACCCGTTCTGGAAAACACCAGCGATGGAATCAGGCGTATTCATGGGCCGACGGCTGCCCTTCCAACGGAGGCCGTAGAACCAGAGTTGCCCCTCACCGTGTTCCCAAGAAGCTGAATCAGCAATGAGGCGGAACACGTTGGTCGAAGCGTTGGCTTGGAAGGCCGATTCAAAAAGCCAGTCGGTGATCCGATCCCCAAAACCGACGATCGATGGGCGGATGTCTTGTCCCCTTGCCTTTCCAAGGGCTTTGTTCCGCACTTCTGAAAAGCGCTCCTTGTCGAAGACAATATAGGCTCTCTTGGGCTGGCCAACTCCTTTCTTGAAAGTGTCGGGAATCTCGAAGTTAAACACGCCTCTCAGGTTTTTGTGATCTTCCGTGCGTGCCTGGCCGAGGTGAATGCCCCGTCCCTCTGCTGCCCACCGGAATGCATCCTCAAGGTGGGAGGAGTCAAGGTCAGGCTTAAAGTCCTCGGGACTACCCTGGAGGCCCAAGTTTTCTGAGAAGATCTGTTCCCAACGGCGGCGGCTCTCCTGGGCCTCCCTGACTTTCTTCTCAATCTCCGCGTCGACGGCGGCCTCTCCTTTGCGGACTGCCATAGCGAAGAGCGCTGGGCCATCCAGGCCGTCTACTGCAGTGCCTAGGATCATCTGATGGTAGTCGTCTCCATCGGTGACTTGTCCCATGCTCTCCTGCACGGTATCGAGTTTCTCCTCGATCTTCTCCATGATCCTGCGATCCCAACTCTCTGCGACCTGCAAGTTGAACACGAGGACCCGGTGCTTCTGCCCGAAGCGATCCAGCCTCCCGATGCGCTGCTGGAGTCTCATCGGGTTCCACGGGAGATCATAGTTGATCAAGTGGCGGCAGCTCCGATGGAGGTTAATCCCTTCGCCACCGGCCTCTGTCGAGATCATGTAGCAGGCCTTTTCTTCGAAAGCTCTGCGAGCTGCGCTACGAGCGCCCGAGTCCATCGTGCCGTTGATTTCCTCGATGTCCCGATCGGGAAAGCGTGCTTGGATTGTCTCGATCAAAACGCTCTGGGTCGTTCTGTATTGTGTGAACACCAAGACCTTCGCACCCGGCTGCTCCTCCTCAATCTTGGCCAAGATCGCCATGAACTCTTCGAGTTTTGTGTCCCGAGGTAGACTATCGATCTTGGTGATCAGGCCCCCTAGAACGCTCTCTTCCTCGGAGAAGAAGCCTTCGAGTCCCGACTGGTTGATCTCCTCCTCCCCGATGCCATCCTCGCTCTCCAGCGCACCTGCTTCTGCGGTCCCTCTAACCCGCGCAAGCCTCCGATTTAGTGCATTGCCGAGGGCTGGCCAGCTACTCGCTGCCAACTTATGAAAGGAATGCATCACCAGCTCGATTACCAGTGATCGGGCCTGTTCATCGCAGTCAACTGTGAGCGCGGTCTGAATATAGCGGGTAAGCATAGCCGATGCTTCGACCTCTTCCTCCGACCAAGAAAGGGGGATCGTCTTGTATTCCCTCCCCTTGAAAAGCGGCTTTCCGTCCCAATCAATTGCGCGAGACTTCGCTGTGCGGGTCACGCACTCCTGAAGAAGTTTAGCGTCGAGCTCAGGTGCTTCCCGGGCCTCATCGAGTTGTAGAAGGTCGGGCCGAACAAGCTGGAGGAGGTAGGCAAACCTGAGATCGTCGCCTTGATGGGGGGTTGCACTGAGGAGCAGAAGTCTCGGTGACCTTGGCGCTCGGTCGTTGCCAAGCTCGTAGTCTATGACCCGAGAGCGTACCAGCCACTCGACAAACCGGAAACTCTGAGACCGCTCAAGATCGCCAGAAAGAAAAGCCCGCTTTGCCGTTAATCGGTGAGCTTCGTCACAAACAACAAGGTCAAATGGCGCAGCCTCCGCAAGATGGGTGCGGTAGCGTTCATTCTTCAGGGTATCGACTGACGCGATGACATGATATTGGTTCGTCCAGTCTTTCGCCTGCTTGGCGATGAAATTGGTTCCTAGAACACTGAAGTAGAGACCAAAGTGCTCTTCGAGTTCGTCTTGCCACTGGGCCGAGAGCCCTGCGGGGCAGAGGATCAAAATCCGCTTCCTTGAAGCGCTTTCACCTTGGAGCAGGGAATTGATGATCAGCCCGGCCTCGATGGTCTTCCCGAGGCCGACGTCGTCCGCGATCAGATGTCCGAACCGCGCTCCCGTGAGAATCTTGTCGAGGAGAAAGGCCTGATGGGGGAGTGGTCGGGTAGATGTCCTCAGGAACGCTCCGGTCAGGTGGTTTTCAGAAATGACCAGCCCTGCGCCCAGCTTTGACCGCAGCTGATCCAACGAGCCAAGGTCGTTACCCTCGCAGACCGTGCCTTCTTCAAGCAAAATAGCTGGAGCGAGTTTGGCAGGTGGGATCTTTTTAAGATCATCGAGGTGATCGAACTGCACCTGGTACTCTGGTGACCCTTCATCGAACTCGTCCTCCTCAACGTATTTGATGGTTCCGTAGCCCCACTCCGGGTGGTCGCGATGGTAGCATCTGCTGTTCAACTGCATCGTCTATTTCTGGCGGGGGCTGTCGAACCAGGCGGTCTTAGCAGCATGGAGGAGGGGGATGTCGTGAAATTCTAGGAGATCGGGAAAGCCTTGTAAACTCTCTTCGAGCAGTCTGGATACTTCGGACAGGCCTTCAAAGGTATACCTATTGAGGTCACTAGGGCTGATCAGGTCGAGCGCCAGTGCAGCTCGCCGCACTGGCCCACAGGCGTAGAAGATCCGCTCTTGGCTTTGAAGAAGTCCCATCCTTTGAAGTTCTCTGCCGAGAAAATAGAGCCCAGAGGTGGCACTCTGGCCGAGGACACCTCGCCAGTTTCGTTGTCCCGGGATATTGCCGGATCTCAAGAACTGAAGGAACCCTTCTCCATCGTCAAGGGCTTCCGACACTGTTAGGTGGAAGTCGTCGTTGGCAATCAAGGAGTGCACTTTGCGGATATCGTAGCATACCCGCCTCCAGTAGTCGGCGTTCTCGCCAGCGGCATCGTTGGCCACGAACTCCCGATGGAGCACATCGTCGAGCCGTTTGGAGATCGAATCGAAGCCGTTGTTGAGAGTATCCGCAAAGAGGTCGAAGCTGTCCGTCACAAGCTCATTATTCCAAAAGTCGAGGAGCTGGGATGTGCGACGGTAGGGAGCCCCCAGCAAGCATACGAGCGATAGCAGTCGAAACCAAGTGTCCCGGTGGCTCTCGGAATCGGTATTGGATAGAAGGGTGTGAAAATCAGTCACTCCTTGCATCGGATGGTCGGTTCCACTTCGAATGAGCAATTTGCCAATAGGCCCAGTCAGGCTGTAATCGTCGACTGCGCGCTTCTTCTCCTCCTGCCACCAGATGCTGAGTTCTTCCACCGTCCGGCGGTTGGCTATCGGTGGCAGCGCCGAGGCCTGGTCTCGGAGCAGTTCTGAAGCCCGCGCTATCTCATCGCGGGTAACTGCGTCTTTCTTGATCTGAGTGGCTCTCCCTATCTGATCCAAGAGGTTGTGTGCCATATTGTCGTCGCCACGATCCAACAGTCTCTGGACGACCGCTTTCAGCTCGTGAGTCCTGGGGCGTTCCGCCTCGGGTAGCAGTTCGTGCAGTGGTCTCAGAGTGTCGCGAACGCTCTGTTCGATCCAGTTGGAATCGTCCAACGAGAGCTCATCAAGCAAGCCCGCATTCTTGCATAGGTAGAGAACCTCAGAGGGGAAACTGAGCTGGTTGAGAGACTTCCGCTCGCCGTGGTGTGGGATAGATTGGAAAAGGCCAGAAACGAACTCCTGGGTTAGCTGGTTCACTGCCTTCCTCTGATTTGGCAGGTGATCAGCGATGGAGCCGCGAACTCCGTCAAATGCACAGACGTTCACCCACGCACACCAAAGATCGATATCTTTGGTCAGGAGGACTTCTTCAGCTCGCTCATAGAGGGCTTCAATCCCCTTGTAGATTAAGTACTGATTGCTCTTTCCGCCATCAACATGCAACCTTCCAGGTTCTGCCTCGAAATCGCCATTGAGGAGAAATGGATAGCGCTTCCTCGGGGTCTTCGTGGGCAGGGTGAGGTAGAGCCACCTGTCTTCAGGGGCTACCGGGATGGGATGACCCTTCTCGGTGACTTGAATCGCAACCGAGACTCTCCCCTCTGGGAGGCTCTGCTCGGTCACCTCGAAAACACTGGCTTCGTCACTATGCGATATCCAGATGCGTTCCCAGTTGCTGGCCTCTAGCGCCTTCCGGCTAATCGTCCAGTTCCAGCTGCTTCCATCTTGTTTCAGCCCAATCTCGTCGATCTTCTGAAGAAAGACGAGCTCTAGCGATTTTATGGCCTTCGGCACTGGGTTCCCCGCTCCGATTCCTAGGATTCTCCGAACGTCACCCTTCTTCCGGACAGCAAACCGAAACTCAGTAGGGCGATTTGCGTGAGCAGGATCAGGTTGTGGATCGGGCAAGAGAAGTGTAAGGTCCCGAATCCTAAAGTCGAGACCGCCGCTCGAAATTTTTACGGTATCGGTGACAAGGAAGATCGACCAGAAGCCACGATTGAAACGCCCCACCTCTTGGGAACTCTGCTGGGAGATCAATTGTTCGCTGACAATTCGCTCGAGATCGTTCCGCTCCGCCCCCGTTGAGTCCGGCTCATTGAATCGCCTGCCTTGATGTCGGACGAGGAACTCCTGTCCCTTCACCGATGCTGTGAAGTCACGCTTTCCACCATAGTCGGGACGACTCCGGTACGCGCTTTCCGCATTCTGAATCAATTCACGGAGGATATGTCCTGGTTCATAGCCCGGATCTTTCACTTGGGCCTTGATGATTGGATTTACGATCTCTTCGCGATGGCTTGCGTAGACCCGCTCGATCTCTGTTTCTGTGGCCTGCCCTGTCACGAGGCTGTCCCGAGCTTCTTTTAACTCGGTGTTTTCTGGCGTATACCGGAGCGCCTGATCGATCATTTTCAGGCAATCGTCCCCCGCCGGTGCGCCGACCCGCTTGGAGACATAGATTCTCAACGGATCGTCCCTCGTAGCAGCGAAGAAGGCAGCGTCCAGACTGGCGAGTTTCGTCTCTCCTCGAGTCCAAGTGACCTTGATCGGGCGAGTGTAGTGGAATTCGATGGGGCAGTCCTTTGGAAATAGCGGCTCCAATTCTTCAAGGATTGCAGGATCAACCTCATCTTTGGAGATGGGAGAGTAGGGTTCCGAGAGTTCGTAGACCGCCTTCTCCAAGTTGATGGCGCGGGCCAGCACACCATCGATCATCCTGAGCGCGTTGGGCAGCACCGCAAACTCTTCTGTAGGTTGAATGCTGCTCCTAACTGAGCTCCCGAAGATTCCCCCGGGCTTAAAGCTCAGGCAGTTCTTCAGCGGGACTTCTCGATGGGCATCAATTCGAATGAGCGCATCCCCCCCTATGCGCTCCTTCCATGGAAGGAGTTTGAGCCAATCGATCATTAGATTGTCAGCTCGCCAATTGGGGAACTGTTGCAGGAGGTCTTCAAGAATCGCGGTCTGGTGGGTGGCGCTAGGGGTGCCGGAGATGTTCTCTATGCCTAGGGTTTGAGCGCAATCGGTCGTCATCCAATCGGGGGCAAAGTGGTAGCGATCTCCCCACCTCTCGACTGGCCTCCTCCACTCATCCTTTTCCCCCACAAGGTAGATTGCGTCTGGGGAGAGCCCTGTCGGGAGAAATGCTCGGAGGCCTCTCGCCTCCTTCAGCGCTGCTTCAACATGCACTTTCCAGGCCGGGGGTAATCCATCAAAATCTCGAAGCCACTCCGAGTCGCCTACCGTCCCCAGCGCCCTCTTTTCGAGCACAGCGGTGTCGAGTTCGCTGGCGATCAACTCGTGAAGGTGTTCCTCGAACTCATCGAGTAATCCCCATTCTCTCAGAGCGTCACGAACCGCGACGGACGCCTCATTCTCTGCTTCCCAAATCGCTACCACTCCGCAGAAGCAGGAGCCTGAGTTGGGGCGCGGAAAGAAGATGGTCTGGAGCGTCGGAAACTCATCATCGCCCGACGGGACTCTGAGCGCTCGGCAGATTTTTGCGCGTCGATGGTCGTTGGGAACCGGTGGCATATTTGCGCCGAGGTTCCAGGCGTCGCTCCAGAAGCGAGGCCCCCACCGCTTCCAGTCATCCTCCGTCGCGTCAATTACCGCTTCCCACGTAGTGGGTTGCTCCGCCCTCTGGGATAGCCGATTCAGAAAGGCGTCCATCCTCATCCCATGGTAAATCGCCTGCCTCCACCCTAGGTCTACCTGTTGGAAAGAAGTCGTGATCGTTGCGAAAACCTTATGCCACTCTCCGCGCAAATTCGCGTAGCCATTTTGCTCGGAAGCGATAGCCTTGAGCGTCGTCCAGCGGCCGCCTTGCCCTCTGGCTTGCACCTTTACTCGATCGAGACAGCCCTGTACGAAACCAGCGCGGGTGAGTCCACCGGCTGTTTCGGGATCACTTCCTAGAACCGCGAGAAGAATGGTGCGAATAAGATCTACGTAGTCGTCATCGTCTTGAAGGGGATCTGCCACTTCAAGAATCTCAACGAAGAGATCCCTAGCCTGGTCTGCCCCGAGATTGTAGACAGAGTGGAATCGTGTCCCCGCCCCTTCGAGAATAAGGGGGTAGGTAGTAGCGATGTCAGCGAAGTCCTCTCGCGATCCCAACGTCTCCCAGGCCTGGCGAAAAGTCGAGAGGTCATCAAGTTCTACCGAACGGAGGTTCCCTCCCATACAAGATGTCCCCCATAGACTCCGAAAAACCAGCTTCGTCTCTGAGAGTTGTTTGAATTTCCTGAAGAAATGGCCGCCAATACTATCTGCCTTCTCTGGGGCTTCACCGAGGACGTCAGCAGGTTGCCAGTCTTCATGCCAGTTGGCCGTTTGATTCGTCAGCCAATCGATCACCTTGGTGGCAATAGCCTCGCCCAGTTCTTTGGCATTTTCGCCAAGGGCGTCGTTGCTCCAGTTCGAACGGGACAGGTTGGTAGGGAGATCGACATGGAGGAGGCCGTTCGCCTTCCATGTTGCATCTTCCAAGGGAAAGAAGGCATACCCACCTCTGGTGGGAAAACGATCGGGATCGTTCGGGCGGGAAATAAATTTGCCGTTTCCGTCGCACGGGAGGGCGAACCGCCAAGGGGCTTGAGTGATACCCTCGTCTCCTTCGAGAATCCAGAACGATTCGCTGTGGGAATTTCCTTCCTCTGTGATTCTAAACGTCTTCCGGCGGGCGGATGCCCCATCGACCAGAGCCTTCTGCTCATGTTGGATCGTAGTAACCTTCTTTCCTCCGATCTCTAGAGTATCGATATGCTCAAGAAAGATGGGGAAGAGAGCATGGGTCGCCTTCTCGAAGGTTGCTTCGACTTGCGCTCTTTTTTTGTCAACGACCCTGAAAAGAAAGGCCGTTCCGCTGGGTTGTTCTCCTGAGAAGCCAGCCAGGCCTTCGAGCAATGCGCTGGGAGCATCGGCCACATCGACTGCGCCGAGATACTCGGGCGTGCAGTGACCAAGGTTGACCGTGGGCATTCGATTAGTTTCGAGTCCCAACGTATCCCAGATTCGCTCTAAGGTGTCGGCATGCGGACGTGTATCGGACGTCTTGTGGAGACAAATAGGAAGCCGGAACGAGCAATCCAGACCCTCGTTCGACCAGGAGCGTACATAGACCTCCTCGGCGATCCCATGGCATGCCTTGAAGCCAACGCCGAACTTTCCGATTGCCCCGTCCTCATCGGCCTCGATTCCGATCTCTTGCCCCCCGTGGTGGACGAAGAACCGACAGAGACCAACCATGTTCATCCCGCTAAGGGCGATTCCGTTGTTGGCTACGAGAAGCCACCCGTCGTCATAGGCACAGAGAAGCTCTCCTCCGCGCGCTTTTCCAAGCAGTCGCCTCGCGTCTTCCGCATTCTGAGCGAGTTCGGCGAGAAAAGAAGCCGACAGGCCGTTCTGGCCAACGAGTAGATTTCGGGTTCGAACGTGGGCTTCTCCGTCGGGACGATGGAGCGTATCAAGCCAACTGGCGTAGATGACATCGCATTTTTCCTGGCTGCTTAGCTGCTCTAGGAGTTCCTGCTCTACTTCGTCCCACGGACGATCGGGGATATCGACATTGGTGAATTTCTCAAAGGCAGATCGGGCTAGGTGAGGCATTGGTGAGCAGTTTGTTGGGATGGATTCTTCGTCGCCACGCTAGTATTCGTCATGGGTCTCAGCGCTCGTCTCTTCTACGACCGCCAGCAAATGCCGCGCCCGCGAGAACGCTACATACTTGTCGGTTTCTGAGATGGGGATGGATTTGGGGGGGAGGAGGACGATGAGGGCGTCGGCTTCGAGGCCTTTGAAGCGGCGCCAGCCTTCGAACAGAATGGCTTGGTTGGCGCGCCAGGTGTCGTGGTCGGTGGTGAGGGGGATCTTGGCGAGGGTGTCGGGCTTGGCGACGCCGCGGGTACTGAGGACGAGAATGGCGATCTGGCTGGGGCGGAGTCGACCGTCTTGGGAGTGGGTCCATTCGGCGACTTGCTTTTCGATCAGGCGCAGGGCGTCGGCGCGGTCGGTTGCTTGGTGGAGGATCGGCTCGATGCCGGTGGGGGCGTCGTCGAGGGTGGGGATTTCTTCATCGATGACGTTGCCGCAGTGCTCGGCAATGGCCCGAGTGTTGCGGCAGTTGGTATCGAGTGGATAGGGTGGGCCAAGGCGGTCGGGCAGGGTGAAGTCGGGCACGTAGAAGTTCTGGCGCGGGTCGTAGAAGACGAACAGCTGATTGGTGCCTTCGGGGCTGCGGTAGAGTTCGTCGATGCATTCCCACCACAGCGGGCGGAAGTCCTGGCCTTCGTCAATGACGATGGCGTCGAAGCGCTGGTCGGGTCCGGCGAGGCAGGCGGCCTCGGCGAGTTTGACGGCGGAGTCTTCTTCCCAGAACTGCTGACTCCGGTCGTCGAAGGCGGGGATCGGGACTTGGTATTCGTTGCAGAGGTCTTCGCACAGGCCATGGAAGCTGGAGACGACGAGGCGGTCGGCGAGCTCTTCTGGGACGATCTTCTTCAGCCAATCGGCGAGCGGGTCGTTGTAGCAAAGGAGCAGTGTGCGAAGGCCCTGGGGTGCGGCGGCGAACAGCTGGGCCTGACGGAGGGCGAGCAGGGTCTTGCCCGAACCAGCGACTCCCTCGATGGCGGCTGTTTCCTGGCGCTGAAGCATGTTGAGTGCGCGCACCTGGATCTCGGTCAGGCGAATGAGGATGTCCTCCTCGCGCTCGACTTCCCGCGCCAGAATCGGGCAGAGGTGGAAGTGCGGGATGAGCGTAGACTTAATCGTGTGGATGTCGTCGGAGGCCACAGGTCTCGGCTCCTTGCCTTCCCACTTGGTGACCAGCTTGTGCAGGGCCTTGGGAAGGTCTTCCAGGTCGTCGACATCAAGGATCAGTTCGGGCTCGGCTTCGGCCGGGTAGTCGCCGGAAGCACTGACCTCGGGTAAGACAGCGCCGTAGCGGTAGGAGAACGGCAGGCTGGCAAGAGATTGGTACTCAGGCCGTTTGCGTAGCAAATTCTCGATGACGTGGATGCCCTTGCGACCTTGGGAGAGCGGGCTGGTGATCTTCTCGCGCCTGCCGTTGGCATACTCGCGGTAGAACCCGCCTTGATCCTGCCGAAACCGCACCGGGCCGTCTTTGACTTCGAGTGCGATGATGCCCAGATCGGGGTGGAGGATGAGGAAGTCGGTCTCGCCTTCAATGCGACCGTTTTTGCGGTATCCGGATCCGTCTTGGTCATCCGGATGTTCTGCGACCCATTCGAAACTATGGTAAACCGTGACCTTCCGCGGTAGCTGACGAATCAGCTCAATGGCCACGCGGCGTTCGCCAGAGTTGGCGATTTCGTCGGGGTTGATATTGGGGATGAGGGTAGCCACGATGGGGTGTTATAGACTTGATTGGCTGTGAGGGGAAGGGGATTCGGAAATTGGAAAATTGAAGGGAGAAGATTGAAAATGGCTTGGGTGGGATGGGAGAGGCGGGTGACGGCGAGATGGGTTGGAGAAGCGAGACGGCTGGTGTCAGGGAGCGTCGGACTATTGGTTCTAGACAGTTTGAGATAGCTTCTTTGTGGAGGGTGTCAGAAGACGCGGGGGGTGGGACAACTGGTGGGTGCTGGGTGGGATTTGGAATTTGGAATTGGGATGCGGAGGGTAACAGATGACGGGATTCTGATATCTGCTGCTCAAAGCTCCCGGCAGGACTGGAGGTGACAGGTTAGGGAATTTGTCAGTTCGGGATTTGTCATTAGAACGGGGGATTTGGAGATTGCATGACACCTTTTGGGCTCGCGGGATGGCGAAGTCTGTTTGAGGCTTGAGGATGGCAATCATTACGCACATTCCCCATTCGTCGACGGTCATCCCTGAGGAGGGACTGGCGAGCTATCGCGTGAGCCGGGAAGAATTGGATGAGATCACCCGCTATTTGTCGGATCTACGGACCGATGAATTCTTTGACCTAGGCATGGAGGAGTGGCCGATCGTGGTGCCTTGGGCGCGAACGTATCTGGATGTCGAGCGGTTCCTAGAAGGCGAGGCGATGGAAGCGCTGGGGATGGGCGCGATCTATGAGAAGACTCCGGACGGGCGAGTGCTGCGGGAGGTTTCGAGCGAAGAGCGGGAGTACTTGCTCGGGCTCTACTGGAAGCACCAGAAGAAAGTCGCGTCGGCGTGTGAGGAGTCGATTCATCAGGAGGACTGGCTTCTTCTGGTCGATTGCCACAGCTACCCGCTGGAACCGTTCCCTTGGGAAAATGCCGAACTGCGACGCTCGGAGTTCTGCATCGGCCACAACGGGGATGCTCTCGGAGTAAAGGCCGCTGAGATCGTGCAGGCCAGTCTGGAGAAGAAGGGCTTCGACGTAGCGTTGAACGAGCCGTTTTCGCATTCGTTCGAGCCCCATGGGATGAGGGCGAGTTCGTGTTGGACGTCGGTCATGATTGAGGTCCGGCGTGATTTGATTGCGGATCGCTTTGACGAGGCGCACAAGGCCGTGCGTGATGCCGTGTCCTCAGCCCGTTGGATAGTGGGGGATGGCGTGGTGCCCCCATTTTCGGATGTGGAACTGCCCAAGGTGGAGGATTTGTTTTGAAAGGAGAAGAGTGAAAAGGGGGAGTGGGATGCGGGGATGCGGGGATGCGGGGATGCGGGGATGCGGGGATGCGGGGATGCGGGGATGCGGGGATGCGGAGATCGGATGACGGAGATCCGATATCTGATATCTGATATCTGATGTCTGATGCTCATGGCTTTAAGCTCTGACCTAAATTGCGGGAATTGCCCGAGAGCAATCTTCGGGTCTTGACGATGGGGGGATGTTCGTGGATAGAAGTAGGCTCCAAGCCTTATGCCGACGTGGCGGAATGGTAGACGCGGTGGATTCAAAATCCGCTTCCTTCGGGAGTAAGGGTTCGAGTCCCTTCGTCGGTAGGTAGGGCTTGGGTGTCTTTCTGGGGAGTAAGGTTCGGGGAAGGGAGGAACTGCGGATTTGGCGCATGAGGCGAATTTTTGGGGTTGGGGATTTGGGGATTTGGCGCGAAGGAGCGAAGAAAGGCAGCAGCGAAGATTTGGAACCCGAGACCCGAGACTCAAAGCTCATCTTTTTTACGGCACGGGCGTCTGAGCCAGATGCGAGGTAGGTAGTGTCGAGGGAATGAAATTTCGGTGACTGCTTTACTGCTTGAGGTGGTCCTTGCCCAAAGGCCTTTTACTACCAGAGAGAGAGGCTTCCACCGATGGCCCCAATCTATAGGGAAGCCGCGCGATTAGAGATTAGAGAAGTAGCCGGTAAGATAGCCGAAATTTGAAATTTGGCTCGTTCGCTCCATTGCTACACCGCGACGATCCCGGTGGAGGGTTGAGGAGGCGTTAGTAGTCCTAAAGCACAGCTAAGGAATCTTGTGATACTAGATCTGTCGGTGGACGGGTGGTAGCGGTACTACGGGGGGAGCAACATCGTTGTTCATCCCATTAGGCGTTTGGCCGGAGGAAGTCGATGGCGTAGCACCATTCTCAGGCGAGCGGGCTTTAGACTCTAGTCGGACAACGCCTTCATCGGTGTAGCTGACTAGATGGCCTGAGCCGCTTCCTCCCGCGAGGAGGTTCTCTCGAATGGCTGCACGGATATTGCGTTCGACCGCGCCACGCATGGGACGGGCACCTAGTTTGGGGTGGAAGCCCTGAGACATGCAGATTTGGACGAGTTCTGAGGAATACTCTAACTTTAGCCCGTTTTGCTTTGCTTGGCGCCCGATTTCCCCCTGGATCATAATTTGCGCGATCTTTCGCTGGTCGTCGTAGGTGAGCCGGTTGAAGACACAGACTTGGTCCATCCGGGCAAAGATTTCGGGTCTGAGTTCTAGTTGGGCTTGAGACTCGACGAAGCGAACCAGGGTCGCTCGGGTGGTTCGTCGTTGGGACATGAGAGCTTGGGCCCCAATGTTGGAGGTCGCGACAACATAAGTTTTGGACAAATCGAGAGTCCGGCCGCTGGCGAGTGTGATTCGTCCGGCATCAAGGATCTGAAGGAATAGGTCGATGACTCTGGGATGGCCTTTCTCGATCTCGTCAAAGAGGATTGTTCCTTCTCCTCCGATACGGTCGTACTCCATTTCGAACAGGCCACCGTCGTCTCTCGATGCGCCGATGATTTTTTCGACGCTAGATTGGAGTTGGTATTCCGACATGTCAAATCGGGCGACACGGTCCTCGCCGAAGATATAGTCGGAGAAGTTCAGGGTCACTTCGGTCTTTCCGACACCGGTGGGGCCAAGGAAGAGGAAAGAGGCTCGAGGACGGCGTGGGTCGGTGAGCCCGAGTTCACCGTTCTGGATGAGTTCAACGAGGGATGGCAGAACCTCGGGTTGTCCGATGATACGTTGCTCAAGATAAGAGTGGAGTCCACGTAGCACCTCAAGCGAGTTGGTCGGAGCTGACAACGATCCATCTACATTGGTCATAAATTGGGGTAATTCTGACATCGGACTCCTTTCATCGTGTTGTGTTGCGGAAGGGTATTGTCTACTAGCCAAACGTCCGGCTAGCTGGGTGCGAGAGGCGACGATCGGGGAGACGCTCCTTCTCCTTCTCCATCGACGGCAGTTCCCCATTCGAGTAGCTCTTGGTCATCGAAGCCGACATTGTCCGCATCAATCTTTTCGGTGTCTGGGTGTTGTCTTGATGGTGGAGCCTTCCTCTGTTCGGCGACCGGAGGATTGGTTTCGTATTGTTCACGGAGGCGAATGATTTTTTGCCGCTCCTGTTCGGCGCGCGTACGTGCGTCTTCGATCCTGCGGAGTTCCATTTTTCCTCTAGCCTCGATGAGGGCGGCGGCTTGAACTCTCTCCTGCATACGGCCTTCCAGATCCTGTATACGCTCAGTCACGGCTTTTTGCTTGTTCAGTTCTGCTGAAATTCGCTGGTCTTTGGGCATGGGGGAGTAGGCGTAATCGACGAGGCCACGAGCTGGCCCTTGGTGCGCTAGCGCGCGGCTCTCAGGGTGCAAGTTCCAGGTGGAAGAGGATCCGATTTCGTAGACCCGATGCGCCTCGTGCATGCCGATGCCATCCTTCGTTGGCATCCGGCCCACGTAGTAAGTCTTTACGAATTCAGGGAATCGCACGCGCTTTACATCGTCTGGAGCGACCATTTCAACGCGCTTGGTCAGGACGGCTTGTTCGGTCTGATGCGGGGAGCGACAGCTCGCCAGCGATGCCGTGAAGGCCAGAACCGGAATGGTGAGTAAAATAGTCTTTCGCATGATGAATCTGACTGGGCTGAATAGATCGAACGGAGGGCTACTGAGTTTTGATGGAGGGGATTTTTTTTAGGAGGCTGCTTCCGTTGGGGATCATATCCACAACGTTCTTGGGAACGATGATTCCGCTGGGCAGCTTGATCGATCCGTTCTCTTGAGCGCCGAATTCCTCGTTACCTAGGATCTGGCCGCCACCGCTCGGCCCCTGTGGCCGCGCTGGGGAGTTTTGGCCTGGACCGATTGAGGTGCCGATGTTGAAAGCATCGGGCTGATAGGTTTTTGCGTCCGGGCCTCTCAAGCCACCGTGTTGACGGTTGGCAGGATCAGCGATCTCAAGAAGATAGACGTAGAATTCAGTGCCGGCAGGAACGCGGACGAAGCGTTCACGTGCTTCCAGTTCACGTAGGGCGATCCGAGTGTATTCCTCAGATGCGGAGCCTAGTCCTTCGAGCATACCGTTGACTGGGCCTCCATTACTGAGTTCTCTGGGGCCGAAGAATCCTTCTACATACTCGCGGTCGACGGCTCCTCTGGCAGCGCCGGCCAGACCTTGAGCTATGATCAGTTGGAGTTCCTTGCCTCTTGCGGTCTCAACGATCTGGCCGGGTAAACCTGCAGATCCATCGATCTCTGAGGACATTCCGGTGGCGTCATCATAGTCTCTGGCCAGAACAAGGCCTGCGACTTCAAGTTCGGAGCCATCATGCCAGATGAACGAGAAACTGTGGTTAATCTGAAGGCGGTCACGTATCCGCTCTCCTTTGGCTAGAGAGTGAACTTCGACCCCGGCGGGGATGACCTTCTTTCCTGCGTGCCAGACGTCTTTTAGGACATAGGCTACCAACGGGTTCGTCAGCCCATTGGACTCCACAGAGAAAATTAGCTGGCAGGGAACAAGTGTACCTCGCGGAAGAAATCCTTCGGCGAACTGGCTACCAGTGTTCACACCTTGAGCGGCCCGAGCAATGGCAGCGGCTCTCTTTTTGGCCGCTACCTGAAGGGACTCTTTAGTAGATTTTTGGCGGCTGGCCCGGTCGTTGTCTGAGAGACTAATGAGCATACTCGAAGGCGGACCGGAATCGGGGGTATCATTAGTAGGTAGGACTACACTTGAAACGAGCCCAGGATTATTGCGGAAGCCCCCCCTAGGACGGAACTGGCTGACCAATGAATCTTTCTCGACACGAACCGTATCGAATTGCTCGCCGTCATTTTCTTCTAGCTCTTTCTGGACCGGGCGCATAAGCCCGATGCGCTCCCGGTTTCTCTCGCTAGTTTTAGCTTGCTCTTGGGTTGGCCCCTTTTTGTCTTTAATTGTCTGCCAGACGGTGAGACTACCGAAGAGTGCCAGCCCGGCTAGGCAGATCATGCCTATAGGAGTGAGAAACCAGAGGAAGAAGCGCTTGATGATCATCGAATTAGTTCGGTTTTGCTGATGTTGCTTCTACTGGTTCAAAGGTGCTTTTCCGTTGCTTCGGAATGCAAGTTCTGCCCGGAGAACGGGGCCTCCCCAGGCCTCGATCAGATCACGGTGTTGGGTTGATTTTGGCGAACTGGGAGGGAAGAGGGTGGCGTCAATTGCGCGCCCGTCGCCTTCAGGAAGAGTTAGACTTTTCCAAGATCCAACTGCTGCCAAGTCGCTGACTTCCTCATATGATACAGCTGAGGAAAGACCTAGGCGGAACTCGTTATCGACACTCAAGTGGGCGGATTTTCCGTCGGCTCCACCTTGCAGGGCGACGAAAAATAGGGTGCTATCGTTTGGCGCAATGACCTCTGGAAAGTCGGCGAGTGTCACAGGGTAGCGTCGGTTACCTACTTCGATACCAAGGCCCGCAGGGTTGATCTGAACCGAGTGACTGTATCGGTTTTCGACTTCTCCCACGAGGACGATTGCGTCACTGTCGCGGAAGCGATGAGCCTCAGTGACGACGCTACGCAATTGTCCGTAGTCGTTGGTCCCTTTTAGGTGACGGGTTTCTACCTCCTTGAAGAGTTCCGGCAAAGTACGGCGTGCGAGAGGCTCGGCGCGCGATAGCTTGACTAGACTGATCATCCGTTCGGCGGTGGGGCTCTGTCTTTTCTCGGTGATTTCTGTGGGACCAATGGGACCAGTCTCTTTCTTCAGTGCCGCAATCCGCTTAATCATCACCTCAGCGCTGGCATCGGCGGAGGTGATTGGCTGAACTTGGGAGTGATTATTTCTCGGTGGAGGTCCATTACGATAAGTCGTGACAGCGATGACCGGTGAGGCCGAGCCTACCAAATGAAAGACGAAGAGTTCGTCGGCAATGACAACAGTGAGGTAACCTGAGACTCCTTCCCGAAGGGCGCGAACTGCCACAACGTAGCCGTTTTCAGCGTTCTGGAGATGATAGTCTGAAGAACCGTCCCCTGTCGGCTCATCACTGACGCGGTGCCCGATGGCGGAGGAGATGGGTTGCTCGAACATGATCGTCGTCGCGATCTGGGTCCCCACCTCTAAGCGGTGTACCTGCTCAGGCTTTAGATGAAGATTTCGAATTTGTCCGTTACTTTGTGGTGCGACTGATTCCTGCCTGCCTAAGTGTGTGGATGGCGGGGCCAATTCTTGTGCGTTCGTGGCGGACGTGGCCACAAAGATAAGAATGAAAATGCTTCTGAGGAGCGGGCGGGACATCTTTCGGGTGGGGCTAGTCTTCTAGGGTTAGACCTTGGCTGAAGGCTGTTTTTTGTAGTCAAATCCAACTACAACTGTTGGATACATACCATTCACTTTAAGGTCGTCATTGAGGATGAACTTGAAGCGGGCGGTGATCTCGAATACTTCAATGAAGGGCTTTCCTTGGAACATTCCGTTACGGATGAGTTGGCCGCTGACTCCTGTAACAACGGACTTGTCGTGGAGCTGAAGCATCTTGACTTCCCTACACTCGATCTTTTGGTGAATCTGTTTGGTGGTGAACTCCTTTGCCTCTTTGGCGAAAATTTCGGTTTCCATTTTTTGCCGCTGCTGCGAAGAGAAGACCTGTTGGAACTGTTTCGGACGGTCCATTCCGTTTGGGCCTCGGTTGAAGAGTGTCTCCATCGCTAGTCGAGTCTGGCGAGCGTGGACGTCGGTTGCGTTGTCGAACTCGAGATCGGGGGAGAGATAGAAGGTTCCCTGTGAGTCGACGACGATGAATTTTGTCTGGCTTTGGGTATTACGATAGAGCGTGTAGCAGTGGTCGAGTGTCCAGCCGATGATCGCGAGAAAGAAGAGGCCACGCCAAATCGAGGCGATTTTCTCTTTGTTGGCCATCGCTCCATAGATGATGTCCTTTTGTATTTTCGTGCTCATAGATTGTAGCGCGTAGTAAGTAAAATTACGGGATTCTTAGCTAACTATGCTTTCTGCCTCGATATCAGGGTCGTTTGTCGGTCCGGGATCTGCCATTTCTGTGAACCAGGATTCGCCGCTATCCGCACTCCCCGAGGAACTTGAATCGCCGGAGCTTTGGGAGCTTCCTCCGCCAGATCCAGATCCGGATCCCGAGCCGAAACTTTGAGATAGACGGGAGCCGATTCCACCGCCACCGGCCGGGCTAGGCGAAAGGCCACCACCACCACCGCTACCGCCACCGCCAGCGGAGCCTATCGGTGAAGCTCCAGCGCCTGAGGCTCCAGCCCCAGCCCCTCCACCTAGAGAGCTCATGCCGCCACCCATCGAACCCATACTGCCTGCGACGCCTGCTCCGAGACCACCAGTGGCTGCAGCAAGCCCAGCCATCGCTGCGGCGCCACCTGCAGCGGCAACTGGTTGCATAGCCGCAGCTGGGCCTATTGCTGAAGTCACCGAATCAAGTCCGCTAGTCAGGAGTTTCTGAATGAGGACGGGAGCCATGATTGTGCTAATAATAATCCAGAGCGACGCAGTTCCACCATAGATAAGCGCCTTGAAGCCTGTCATGGAGACTGCCAGCCCAACTATCCCGTCTCCTGTACTGTAGGCGGCGTCGATTAATGGTTCCGTGAGGAGGCTGGCAATTCCCCATCCAAGGGGCCACATTGTGAAGCCAACGAGAGCGAGCAGAAAGTTTTTCGCTTGGGACGCCAGTGGCGTCATCAGCATCGCTACAAAAGCGGGGGAGAGAGCAAGGCATACTTCGAGTAGGTAGAAGTCGATGAGGTAGGCTATGAAAAGAAGTACTGCAGCGATGACCATCGCCATAAGCAGGCCGAAGGTAAGTCCGAGCTTTACTGGCGAAAAGATAGATGCCTCCTGCCAAGATTGACCGACGTTGTCCCATAGCTTTTTGAAATTGTCCTCAGGCTTGGCACCGACGGCATCGAGGACGGATTCACCCCAAAACTTTGCAGAGAAGTGGATCCAGTCTTTCAGGAATCCGATCGTGATACAGACGAGGACAAGTTGAACAACCGTTGACTGAAACTTCGCTACATCTCCTTGCGCCAAGCCGTCGTAGATCGACTTTAAGATGCCGATCAAAGCGATGGCGAAGGCGCAAAGCGCCATCACCCAATACACTTGATCGCACTTCTCTAGGAACGTTGTCGTAAACGCTCCGAATTCGATACCGGCGGCTAATAGGATCATCGTAGGTGAGTCCGGCTACGCTTACTCGGAGGGTTGATAGTTCAGTTCGTCGAGTGCTCCGACGCTCATTGATTCGCCGAATGAGACGCCATACTCTGCGGAGAGGTCGGTGTCGGTTCCTGCGCCTTGAGCCCCAGAAAAGACCTGTGTTGCAATTCCGACGGAATCTTGAGCGTTAGCCCGAATTTTGGCGTCATCCCGATTCTCTTTGGTGATCTGCGCTACCTGGAGGTCTCGGTGTGCTTGGCGAATCGTGTTGTAGTGTCCACGCCGTGTCTCTTGGAGGGCGGCAAGCACGGCGCTTGCTTTCTCGACCTCGGCCTGATTTTTCGCGGCATCGATTGCCTTCATGGCATTCGCGATTTGTTCATCGACCGTTTTTAGGGCTTCGCGGGCTTCGTCGCGGCGTTCGATGTAGTTCTCAGCCGACTTCAGAATGATCGCTTCCATCGCATAATTTTGCTCATCGCGAGGAGTCTCGCTGTAGATTGGATCTCCGTCTGAATCATCTCCGATGATGGCGAATTCACCGATTTCACGCCCAAATGATTCTGGGTTTCCGAAGATCCCGCCGAGTGCATTCGAGGCCAGAAAGGCAGCTCCATCAAGGTCCTCAGCGATCGATCCAATGTCGTCGAGGAGTTCGATTGGATTGTTCTCCAATGGGTTCTGGATGAACTGTCGAACCCAGTCTTCTATCCCCGAGATATCGGAGAGAACACTGTTAGCTGTGGTAGTTGCAAGATCACCTAGCTCCTCGATTTCGCGCTTTTTTTCTTTGAGCTGGTCGGCCCACTGGTCGAGTTCTGCGGCGTAGGTTGCGATGTCTTTTACCCACTGGAAGTTGCTAACAAAGCTGTGAGCTGGGTCGGAGACAACGAATTGTGCCGAGGCTGGTTCGGGGGAGACGTAAGTTCCCAATAGGACCAGAAGAGGAATTGCTGAATGTTTCATATTGGAAGCGGTGGGTTTCCTAGTCTGGGCGAAGAGATTCGTCGCGTTCGCGCTTTAGGGCTTCTCGTTGACGGGAGAGCGAGAATGGAATAGCCAACTCATCACGAAGGCCGGTGTTGTCGGAGCGAATAGCGGCCTTAAAGGCAGCGATTGCGTCTTCGGCCTGTGCCTTGTCCTCAGCAGATCGGCGGTTCTCGATGGTCAGCTTGACGGTCTCCAGATCTCGATAGGCCCAGTCTAGATCTTCGTAGAGACCTCTCCGGCGTTCGATGAGGCCGGTCGTCATTGCGCGCAATTTGGAAAGCTTGGCCTGATCGTCTGTAGAACTAGCGTTCATCCGCTCGGTAGCTCGAGCGAGCTCAGTATTGAGCTCTTCGATTTCCGCGAGAATTGCCGTTCGCTGGTCGTCATAAGATACGATCGCGTTGTCTAGAACTGCGTTGAGAGCGAAGGTCTCCTTGTTTCGCTCATGACCAAGAACGGCATTTCCATCATCGTCCTTACCTAGGACAACACGATCATGAAGTTGCTCGGGGCCGACTGAGTCCGGAAAGCTGTCGTCAAACAAACTAATTCCATTGTTGGCGAAGAAGTCCGATACGTCGGAGTCGTCGGCGAGCGAGGCGAGGCTCTCGATCATGGCGAGTGCCTCCTCAGGGTTACTGAGTGGGTCGGAGATGAAGTCCTCCACCCACGAGATGGTTCCCATGATATCGCTGACGGTTGTCTCCGCTAGATTACCGAGTTCTCCTGTGACCTCCCGCATTCGGTTGATTTGCTCAACCCATCTTTGTAGTTCGGCTATCCAAGAGAGTATGTCTTCTCCGAGTTGCAGTGCGGTTGTCACTGTATGAGCAGGGTCGGTTACGACGAACTGTGCGCGGGCTTCGGATACGGGTAGTAGAGCAATCGCTCCCGAGGCTAGTAGACTGATACCCTGGGCGTGGGGCTTTGGTGGTGTCGTCTTCATTCGGTGGTTGGGAATTGGGTGTAGCCACTTGCATAGCTGATGTCGAAGGGATCGGGTGCGGATGGGAATCCTGGAACCGATGGAATACCGTGGAGTTCAGAGGTTTGAGAATCGGAGATCAATGGGCTATTCGGAAGGCCTCTATCTCCCATGCTGATGTCCGCTACAGTGGCGGCAGATTGTGGAGCGAACGGATCAGCCGCTTGGGATTGTAGCATTTTCTTTATTTCTCGTTGGATGGCTCCTCGCGAGGTTTCACGGGTCTTGGAAGACTGTTGTTTTGGTTTGGAGGTATGCTCGGACCGGCTATGTCCGAGGTCGCCGATCATTAGGTCTCCGTGTTTTTCATCGAATTCACTTGCGAGATCGCAGGCGGACTGGAGTTCGGATTCTCTTTCTTCGGCTTCGAAAATTCGGGTCTCGAGATCTTCTTGAACACTGCTGGATTCGGTCCACGCATCGTCGCAGGGCTCGCTTTGAGACAAGTTATAGGACTCTTCCCTGAGTTGCTGAAGCTCGTTGTGGGAATCTGCCCAAAGTGAGTGGATCTGGGAAAGTTCGACTCCGTCATCGCCTACCAACTGGCGAATTTCCTCTTGTTGGCTTTGGTCCCAGGCGAACGCGTCGGGTGATGTTGATGTCGGACCAATGATAGCTGGGAGCAAAGAAAATTTAGGAGGCTTCTCGCTAGGCGGGGGTGGTATTTGGTTGTTGCTGGGCAGAACGATATCGGGTGTGGGGACTGTCTGTATCTTAGGGGCATGCACGTCGTCGACAGGAGTCGGCGAGCCGCCCTCCTTGGTGAAGGGGGAATCGATTGGTAGTGCTGGATCGTTCTTGTCCATTGAGTTGGTTGCTTGGGAGGCGGCAGAACTACTCGACGACTTCGATGTAGCGGGTGTGCGGTGCAATCTTGACGCCATCAACAGTTTGTTCAGGAATCTGAAGAGGATAGTAGCTTCGGCGTAGTTCTCCTTCGTTCTGATCCTTTAGGCGGTGGGTATCCTTACGGATCCAGTAGAGGCGCTTTACTTGGTCGGCGTGTCCTTGATCCAGCCCTTTCGAGTAGGCCATCTTCCGGTCGCGGCCCTGTCCGTAGGAGAATAGGCCTGCCGCTGTTGCGCCAACACCTGCTCCGATGGCGACGTCCTGAATTTCGCCGTCGCCGATTTCGTGTCCGATACTACCGCCGAGGGCGCTACCTCCTCCGAAGAGAAGTGCTTGCGAAATTGGATCGTTGGACGAGCAACCGACAAGACAGGCGAGCACGAGGGCAAGTCTTAGTGTTGATTGGTGGATCTTCATCAGTGTTGTGATTGGTTTTGGAACTACGCCTTAGCGACTGCCTTCTCGGCGTGGGCTCTCTCCGGCTTCGCCGGGGGATCGGTGGCGTGTTGAATAATACCGTCAACGACGCTCTCGTATTGCCGTAGGTCCTTGGCGCGTTGTTCGAAGACTGCACCGGAGCTAGAAGAGGCGTAGAGCAGTTCCTTGGATGCGTAGTTTCGTGCTGGAGCAATCGAGGGTCTTGCTTCGTCTGCAGCGTAGTAGACGAAACCAGAGAACGGTGGCCCAGCTCGCTTCTGACCTGGTTGCGGGAAGTTCATGATTGCCTGTTTGGTCGGCTCCGGAAGTGGGAAGGTCTCACCGATCTCATCGAGATCCTTCCGGTCGCGCTGGCGCAGCATGATCGACATACGGGAGTTGCCGAGAACCGAGGAGCGCACCGGACTATCACTGAATCGACCATATTGTTGGACGATTGAGAACACCCAGCAATTGTATTTCCGCATCCGCTCGTAGAATTCTCTCGTAATGCGCTCACCATCGGGGATTGCGAGGAATGCCGAGAGCTCTTCGAGAATGACCCGCTTCCGCTGATTCCGGGGACGCCCCATGATTTCGTTACGAGCCTGATTGGTGATTAGGAAGGAGGCTATTGAGCGGAGGTCCTCAGCGGCCTCAGGAATGAATCCTAGTTCGAAGTGCGCGATTTTCCCATCGAGCCGGACATTGGAGATCCCATCAAGAATAGGGCCGTAGTTGCCTGACGCACACCAGGGCTCAAGAAGCGGTGCGAGATCGCCTAATTCACCTCCTGTTCGTCCATGGCCTTCCAGATAGACGAACTCATGGAGCATGGAGTGTGTAGGCATTCCTTCCGGCGGAATCCAAGCGAAGGCGAGTTGCTGGGCTTCGTCTGCTGTTGAGGGGTTTTGGAGGTAGCTAGAGATTTGTTCCTCGTTCCAGCCAAGAAGGATTTCGGCGACCTCGGCGTCGTTGCTCATAGCCTTTTCTCGGATCTCCAGAAACGCTTCGACGCTCGATGCTCCAGCGGGCATGCGGTTCGCCATCCACCAGCGAAGTGTGAGCCCGTAGCGAGCGATGTCCCGGCAGGCGGAAGGGTTGGCTTGGCTCCATCCCTCGTAAATGTCCTTGTAGAGTTGCCTGACGGCATTCGAGATGAGGGCTAGTCTGCGTTTGTTTACGTCCCCATCAGAGTGGGTTCCAACCATCAGCAGTACGAGCGCTGCTGCGCTCTGTAGGTGTGCAGCTGTCAACGGCAGGTTACCGGTATCGAGGTAGTTGAAGGTGAGAGATCCGTTGGGTTGGATGATGATTGGGTTGGCGCCCTTCTCAACGGTTTGGGTGTAGGTGCCATAGGACAGCCCCTCTTCGATGATGACGGTGAAGTCGTAGTAGGGTTCAGTTTGCGTAAGGAGGTCGATCGTGGTGACGCTCTTTCCTGCGCCACTCATCCCAAACATGATTCCGTGTCGTGGGCTTTCATTTCCGGGGGTGCCAGAAAAGGTCTTTATCCCGATCAGATTTCTTGCTTCTCCGTCGTAGATTGCCTCAGCGTCCTCAAGGTCGGCAGAAGGCGTAGCTCCCATGGGAAGAAGGTTGGCGAGGTTCATGTCCTCGATGTAGTGCGAGTAGTCGTTGTAGCTCGACCAGGGGTAGCCCGGCGTCGATGCGAGGAAAAAATTTCGCGTTGAGGTCGGAAGGGCAGGGTCGAAGTGCTTGGCCCCATTCAATTTGCCAATGGCGGACCGGAGTGCGGCCAGTTTTGCTCTGAGACCGGCTTTGTCGGGATCCCACGCCCGAAGAATCATCTGTGCCTCGTAGGGGATGACCTTGTTGCTCATGAGGCGCGCGATCTTGGCGCCCTTTTTTTGCATGGCTGAGACCATGCGGAGTTTTGGCGACGACTCGGTGGCTCGTTGTAACTTTTCAAACTGGCTCTCTTCCTTCTCGATCTCCTTCATGACATCGAGAGGGCGGATGTTGACGGTGATCGAATAGTCGAGCATGTCGAGACCAGTGAGCTGGTCCATCATACCAGCGTAGGTGGCCTTCGGAACTGTCTTCAGGACAACCACGCCGTGGTAGTAGCCGTCTAAGTAAAAGCCGTAGTCGGGTTTCTCCAGTGGAGCGGCGGCATTGTTCCAGCAGTTCTCGAGGATGCCACTCGTGCTGTCGAAGCGGGCGTCCATATCGAAGTCGAATTGATCGACAACGGAGGGATTGTAAAAGCGGTAATACTCTTCGAAGTGGCCCTCGTCGCCCAGGGCATCGACGGTGCCGCCCATACCGCCGAAGATCTGGCTGAGGAGTTCCTCATAGGATCGGAACTGTTCTTGAGCTGAGGCGAGAAGGTAGTCGTAAAAGCGGGTGGCGTCCTTGCTTTTGGGAGGGGCACCAGAAGAATTGATCTTCGTTGAAATAAAAATGTGCAGTCGTTGCCGACGAAGCATGCGTTGCTCCATCATGCGCCAGTAGCGGGTAAAGCGTTCGTTTCTCTGCCGCTTGCTCCATGGATTGTCGGCTAGTTGCTTAGTCCGCTCGTAGAATCCTAAAAGCTCGCGCTTGTAGTCCGAGTCGACGGTCCATTGCATCTGGATTCGAGCGTCGTCGTTGATAGCGGCCAGCAAGACTCGGAGTTCATCTTCTAAAGTATTGAGTGTTTGGATATCGGCTCCTGAGAGGTCGGGAAGTCGGATGCGGAAGCCTTTGCTTGCGTATCCGCCCTTCTCAAGGGCTCCGAATAGGAGGAGGCCGCCTAAAATATAGCCGTCAGTGGGCTTCATTCGTTATTTATGTAATGGGTATACTAACGGTCCAATCGATCGCCTGCTTGTTCGATGCGCTTACGCATTTCTTCTGGCATCTGTTGGCGGAACGACTGTGGAGGACTAAAAAAGGTAGGGCGACCAATCCCCAAGCGGTCGCTCAATAAATAGCTAAGTCGAAAACTGATCTGCTCGAACATGTCCGAGTCGAAGTGTGGAGGCTTGCCCTGTTTTAATAGTAGGACGTAGAGCAGAGCGGCGCCGGCTGGTAGGCCACCCGTCAAAAGGGCGGGTGCAGTAGACCACTTCGCGACATTGAACAGAACCCAGAATAGCATGAGTCCAAAACCGAGGCCTCCCATGATCCAGAAGGCATTGGCGCCTTCAAAGATCCAGAGAACGGGCTTGGAGTCCCTACCGGAGTTGGAATCGTGAATTCGACGCTCCATGGCTGCGATTCGTAGGCTAGCTGAGCTCTGCCGATCTGGCGTATTGCGCCAGATCGGCAGGATCAGAATTAAGGTCGTTATAGACCGTCAATACTCACCTCGATAGCGTCCATATCCATGCCGCTACCAGTCTTGAATGCTGTCTTGAGGATAACGAGGCTAAAGCCTGCAAAAATCGCAGCGAAGAGGGCATACATGACCATTTTCGTGTTTCCGAATGCCAGCTGCACCGCCGCAAAAATGAAGGCGACGAGTAAGATGATGAACATCACGAAAACCGCGATGCTGACCATCTTGCCGACGCTCTCGGTGAGAGTCGCCTGGGCAAAGAGGTTCGGAACCGTTCCGAGTAGGAACAATAGGATGAACGACGCTAGTTTGTTGGATTTTCTCATATTGTGGTCAGTTTGATTAGGTATGGAGATTAAGCATTAGCAGGTTGCTCTCTTCCTTCAAGGTAATTTTATCATAATTTAAAATAAAATGCTAGATAATTATCATAATTGAAATATATTGGCGTAATTTCCGCCGTTTGCCGGCGGGAGGGGGCTGATATTTCTGTTAGTAACGTTAATCGTAAATAAGCTTGATAATCATTGCAGTTACAGATCCTTTTGGGTTCAGCACGTTCGCGGAGAGCTATATAGCCAACTGCAAATCGATGGCTGGAGTTCTCGGATACGTTACCTTTGTGTGCGCCCTTGTTGGGATGCTGATTGCGGTAACTAAGGGGCTAGCTAAGGGCTCGATGGGGCACCTGCCCCAGCTACTCATTCAGATGCTTTTTCTGGTGATCGCGCTGAAATTTCTACCCGCTTGGATCATGGCTTGGTCTGATTTTTGGGGGCAGAGGGTTGTCATCGACTATATGGCTGCCGACCCGGCTGGCACCTTTGATAAGGCTTGGCAGGCCGCGAATGATAGCTTTACGGAAGGGAATATCTTTGATGTTCCGATGACCGTTCTGGTCACGATAATGATCGTCTTGGCGATTCTGTTTGCGACGGTCCTCTACTTTCTTGCTCATCTGGTTACTTTTTTTCTCACTTGGGCCGCGATCGCTGTGGCTCCGATCTTTTTGGGGCTGCTGATGACTCCGGTTTCTGATAAGGCAAAAGGCTTTCTTTTGGCGCTTTTTGGAATGACGCTTTGGCCTCTGGGCTGGGGGCTTAGTAGCTTGATGACTGATGCGCTTCTTCCGGCGGCCTTCGATACCGGGACATCACCGGTCCAGGTGGAGGCCTTCTTTTCCAATGCGTTTGTAGATGTGAAGCGTCTCCTTTATGCACTGGTAGCTTCGGTATGGATCGTGATTAGTACTGTTTTCGGCCCGATTATTATCCAGCGTCTCTTGTCCGGAGGTCTGACTGCAGCTCTTGATTTGGCAGATACTTCTGGAGCGGCTATGGGGGGAGCGAAATCCTCTGGCGGTAAGATGGGTGCGATGGCAAAGGGGGCGGTTATTGGCGCCATACTTGGATCACGTATTGGTGGCGGGCGTAGCGGGGCTGGACAAAATTCAGCTACTTCCAGCAATGGCTCTGGTAGCGGATCGGTAACCAACTCCGCCGTTACTGGTCAAGCTGCACGGGCTGGCTCAGGTGGCCAGATGATTGGGAGCAAAAGTAGCAACAATACTTCCACAAGAGGGGGTGGTTCAGTATCTTCGGAGTTCAATGAGGCGTCTCAAGACATGAGTGTTGGGGGTTCGAGCAACCAGGCCAGTGAGGTTACGTCAACAGGAGTATCACCGGGACTTAGTGGTCAAGGAGCCGTAGTTGCGAAACAAGAGAACGTAGCCTCAAGGGCTGTGGTCAATCCGCAGGGTAAAGGTGTTCCTAAAGTTGCTAGAGAACTGGTCAAGACAACGAAAAGCCTACCTCAGGCGACTACTAGCGCGGCCGAGAGTGCTGTTCGGGCTAGCAGTGGTGTCGGGGTCGCGGTTGGAGCAGGGGCTACGGCGCTAGCCTTAGACGGTATTGTCCGGACCACGGCTAAGGCTCTGGCGGGTAAGGGGAACGAACGAGGCGGATACGATTCATCAGTAGCTGAGGAGGAGCAGTTCAAATTAGAATCCATCGAGTCTGCGAATGGTGGGGGTTCAAAGAAGTTCGCTAATCCTCCTGTGGCTTTGGCTTCCGGTGGAGGCTCCAGTCCGGTTTTGTCCAAGCCAGAGTTCTATAGAGCTGTCGCATCGGACTCGGGTATTAGTCTTTCTGGTATGCCGACTCCGGGCGGTTTTGCCGAATTCCTCCGACAGCTGAATCCGAATGCGGACGACGCGGGAAGGTCTAAAGCTCTAACGGAGCTATTGTCGGGAAGAAGGGCCGTCAAAGCGTCGGAACTAGGGATTGGGGAGGACGAGGGTTCGATTGCGGATGCTTGGAGGGAGCTGAGCAAGGAGCCTGGGCGCTACACATTTTATCGGGATGCCGACGATCAGTGGACTTTTCGTAGTCGGCGTCCTCTTCATGGGCAAGCGCGCACTGATGTCTGGACTAGCTTTGTTTCCGCTCAGGAAAATAGTAAGTGGGCTTCGACCCTCGATCTCAATACGGTCGAGCGGGTGCGGAAACCCGGAACTTCGGTCGCCTTGGAGGATCTCTCGAAAAATTTGCGTCAGCCTGCTCAAGTCGCGGCTTTGATCGCGACCCTGACCGAACAGGATGATCGGGAGTACGCGGTCTACGAAGATGCGAAAGATGGGAAATGGAAGCTTATTTCTGGTCACGATAACAGCGTCGAGATACCGAGAGGGACCATCCCCTTGATGCACTCTCACCCGAGTGGTGACCTACGCATGAGCTTCGGTGACTTCACAACAGTGATGTCAGAAGGACGTAGCCAGCAAATTGGTCTCGTAGGTCGTGGTGGTCGTTACCAGTGGAGCTCGATTCACGATTACGGACGGCTTGCCGCTAGGAATGGTTCTAAGGAGACGAAAGAGAAGATTGCAGAGCGGGCAAGCTACCTGCAGCGCTACACCAGCCTAGATCGTCGCCATGAGGAGGACCGTCCAGTCTATGCTGAGCTGTTCGAGAATCACGTTCAAGGTGATACCGAGCGGGAAGCGAACTTCATTGTTGCGGCGAATGCCGGGACGGAGAGAACCTACTTAGCCGGTCTTGTGCAGGCCGATGCCAACCGCTCGTATCTTCCTACCGAGTTGAACTCTGACCACGAAGGTTTTGTGGATAGGCATCTCGTCGCGCCTGAGAAATCGCAGCCAGACGGGTGGGGGGGGAAGGGCTATTCAGAGGGGCTTACTGTTCCACAGCGGGTGCAGGAAATGGTGGCGAAAGTAGGCGAGGCTCCAGCCGCGACCGATCAAGAGTCGGCTCAGAAGACTCTGGTCGATGCCTTTTCGTCGGCGTTCCATCGGGATGATCTTCAAGTCCACCTTTCTGGCTTGGAAGACGACGATTGGCAAGAGACCGACGAGGGCATCGCTGCTCAATTGCCTCAGGGGGAATTGGTCGAGGCTAGGAAGGATGGTGGAATCCGCATCTACGACAGGTCGGGGCAGCAATTGGACAAGCCAGGTGCAAGCTTTTCGGACACTGACGAAGAAGATAACTCGCCGGCTGAAGATGGTGTGCCGAAATTTTCCCCTACTCAGGAGTCACCCGCGCCGTTCCCACAAAGCCTGGTGGAGCCGGGGAAAGCGGCCGACGCTAGCCCGGATCAAATGGCAGAGAATGCACCTCAGGTCATGAAATCAGCCACGATTTCTTCGGGGAGTTCTGGTGGTCCTCAAGTGAGTGCTGATCCGGCCGTCCGAGAGCGAATTGCGCAACTCTTGCAGGGAGGTCTGAGTCCGGGGGAGATGTCAGCATTGAAGGCCGAGTTGCTGAATCATCCTGAGGCCGGGGAGATTCTCGCAGCGCTGGAGATGATGGCGAATCAAACCGGCGGCTCGATCGGTGAGGGAACGAATTTGACGCCCGTTGTAGCGCCGGTGGATGCCAGCACGGGAATGTCCGATACCGATGGTGGAGACAAGAATACGGATAGTGGCCTAGGCAAGACAAGGGGGCGTTCAGGACTCGTTGCTAGTCTGAACATGGACGAAGATAACGAGTTCTTCGAAGTCGTGCGTCAGCCGAACATGGTCACGTTTATGGCCAAGTCAGAGACAGAGGGCGGAGCCGCTGCTGAATACAATCGATTCTACAACCGGGAGACCAATACGCTCTGGCTTAATTCGGCCAAGCGCAATGACGCGCCTAAATTGTTGACTCCAGAGAACCATCTCGATGGTGAGAAGCCGTTCTTAGAGGGGGGAACTCCCTTAGGGCTGTATGCGACAGCTCGTGCTCATAGCGAGCTCGATCCCAAGGGAGACATGCGGACCGTGGGTGTAGCTGGTGTAGATCAAGCCGACGCCGTCTTCGATCTTGATCGCATCATGAAGCGAGACGGGATCACGCCTCAGCAGCTTAGTGATGACCCTCAACTCGCTGCCAAGGTAGGCGAGGAGCTTTGGAGTTCGAGGGGATTCCGACACGTCCGAACCTTTATCGAGGAATCGGGCTACGAAGCTGAGTCTCCGCGTCTTTTGGTTACCCGAGAGAGTCTGGTTAGGGCAGAGATTTTGGGCACTCCAGCCCAAATGCAGGAACATGATGTCAAGAGTGGGACCAAGGTGCTTAATGCCTTCGACTTCCTTGTCGATGTTCAGAGGCCTGATCAAGCTGTCGCTGGCGGAGCCGAGATCAACGAGCCCCCGCCAAAGGCTACGGGATCTCAGGAATTCGATGGCCCGAAGAATTCACTTAAGCCGCCCCCGAAAGACCCGGATTCCTTCAGCGATACCGACGACGAAGGATCTGTCTCGTTGCCAGCGGGATTTGGGAAGGAGCGGCAAAGGCTCTTTGATGACTGGGCTCAGGCACACGAAGAGGGGGACTTCCAGCGTGCGGAAGGAGTTAGGAAGCAACTTCTTGAAGGCCTTGATGATCGTGAGCGATGGAACGTGGAACGTTCTGTTCGAAAGTTGGTGCGCAGTCAGCCTGCGACCGCCGCCATTGGAGCTGTTCCAATGAGTCTCAATCAATACGATGTCGAGGAGGGTAGCTACGCGCGCACTGAGCAGCCGGTGGCTGAGGTTCTGGCTAGCGTCATTACTAAACGATCAGTTGCCGAAAAATCACTAGTTGCTCTGGTCGAGCAGGACGGCGCTTCCGTGGAGGAGCAGCGAGGAGAATTGGCTGCTACCGTGCGGCAGAGCGATCAAGAGCTTCAGGGGATAGCCAATACACTCCGCCGCCAGTTGCCGAATAGCTCAGATGCCGAACTCAAGGCCGCCGTTGTTGGTAGTTTGAAATCGACGGGGGCAGTCTCTCTCTCCGAGACCGAGATCGCCGAGATCGACTCGATGGCCGAACGCATGTTCTCTGGCCCAGACCCCCGCGTCTTCGGCAATCAGAAGATTGAGTGGCAGAAGTTCGACGAGAGCGGCAATACGGAGGCCAAGCAAGACAATCTCGATTGGGCTCTTCACCATGTTCACGGGGAGATTGCCCGGTCGGTGGCGACGCTGAAGCATCCTGCGTTTGCGGATGAGGAGTCCCAGAAAATATTCAAGGAATCCGTCCGCAGAGGCCAGGTAGAGTTGCAGACCATTGGGGACTCTGTGCGGAAAGAAAATCCGGAACTTACCGAAGAAGACCTCAGGAAAGGGTTGGCAGGTGCCCTGCAGATTTCCCAACCGCTGGACAAGGGGGTGGAACTCGATGCAGTGAACCGTAGCGTCGATCTCGCCCTGGGAACGCCAAGGGCCCCTATCTCGGGTGACGATAGGCGGACGACGTCGGGGATCGAAGATCCACCAAAAGATGACCCCGACCAGTTCTCTGATACAGAGAAGGGTGAGGGTAACGCAGAGGCTCCGAAGCTTGCCGAGCTGGCGACACTAGAGTTGCCATTGAACAAATTTGATCCGGCCGAGGGTAGCTACACGCGGAAAAAATCTGAAGCGGCGTTCTTACTTGATCATATTCACCAAGAGCGTGTTCGGGTTGGAGCGCAACTTGAATCGTTGGACAAGACGGGGGGGGCTTTTGAGCACTATCGCGAAGATTTGGAAGTAGAGGCATCGCGTAAGGATCGCGAGTTGAAGGCGGCGGCAAACACCTTGCGCCGGAGCTTCCCGGAGCACTCTGACGAAGAGCTTAAAAATGCCATGGTTGGAGCGATCGAGAGTCGCCATCCGAATGCGAGCGACGAACAGCGCCAGTTGATCAGAGGCACCGCAGCCCAGGCTTTCAATACTCCAGACCCTCGACCACTTGGTGAAGAGAGAGTCGCCTGGTCGAAGGTCGACTCGACAGGGGTGAAGCACCATGAAGAGAAGAGCCTTGGATTCTCTTTGCATCATGTGCATCAAGAGCTTTCCAATGCGAAACAAGTTCTCGATGATCCGGCTGTCGCAGGGAATCCTGAGCTCACTTCGATGTTTGAGAAGTCCCTTGGGAAGAGTAGAGATCAGTTACAAAGCATTGGCGACGCCTTCCGGGAAAATCACCCGGACATGAGCGACGAGGAACTGCGTGGGGCTCTCGTAGGAACACTCCAGCTGACTATGCCCTTAGATCGGGATTTGGATTTAGACGCTTTCGAAGAAACTGCCCGGATTGCCGTACCTGAAAAGCCCGCACAGACCTTGCCGACGCCCGAAACGGCCGAGGAGCAGGGGACTACACTGTCGCCGGAGACGCCAAAGTCGTTACAGCCGCCTGAGACGCAGACGACCGAAACTAAGAGGGCTAAAGACGAGAGGGACAAGAAGACGGAATCTGCAGATGGAACCAGCATTCCTCCCGTTTCGTCGGTCACGAACGAGCTGAAGGGTGCCGGTGGCGAAGACCAAACTGGAAAATCAGGCGTCGTTGATTCGAGTTCTGCTGATACCACTCCCGCTGAGCACCCTCCGATTGCGCAGCTGGCAGATCGGCTTCAGCAGCTTTCCGGCGGAGGGTTTAGTCGTGGGGAAATTAGCCTGCTTCGGGAGGAACTAATGAACCATCCGGAAGGAGCCGAACTCCTCGCGCTTCTTGATGCCATGGAGGATGAAAATTCCGGAAAGGGTGGGGGGACGGAGCTACCGAAACCCCCAATCGACGACTCCGGATTTTCGGATTCTCCAAACAAGACGCCCGAGACTCTGGAGCAGAGGGTGTCCCGCTGGGCGGACCGCCAGTCGAGCCTTCCTAAGGAACTCAGTGAACAAGAGAGTTTAGACCTTCTTAAATCAGTGCCATCCGAAGAGCGTGAGGCCCTCGTCAACAAGATGTCGGCTGCTCTGACCCAACGTCTGCCAGAGAACCCGAGCCTGCCTGATCCACCAGATGATGGGGAAGAGGGCATACGTTACAACGACGACGAGAAGTGGGAGCCGTCCGAGGCTCAGCTTGGCTTTGCGAATCGGATGGTTGCCGCGCTTAGAAATGGGGACAACAAAGAAGCGAAACAGATCCGTGAAGCACTAGAGGACTCTGTCAGTTCGGAGCACCATGGGCAGCTCAATGAGTATCTGGAGTCGCTGACTAGCTCTACAACGACAGCTACTCAATCGAATCCCCCTGTGGTTCAACCGAAGCCAGAAACCAAGTCGGTATCAGGGACTGAGAGGTCTTCCAAAGAGAGCCAGTCCCGCTCAAAAGTCTCGCCATCAGTAACCCCGGCTGAGACAACGAACGACAAGAGGACGTTACCGAAGGAGTCGATTCTTGGGACCGCTGTTCCCTTCGTTCGACAGGACACCAAAGACGGAAGAGTCGAGACGAAACCGGCAAGCCCGGGAATTCACTTTGGCCTTCTCCTTGACCGCGAGAGAGCGCTCGGGGTGACGCTAGATAAGGTTCAGAAGCGGCAGGGTGGAATCTGGAACGACTATCAGAGTATTAAGGCCGATGAGATGGCTGGGGTTGAGCGTGAGTGGGCGGCCGGAGTTAGCACTCTTAGGGCTAGCTATCCCGATCTTTCCGATTCTAAACTGCTCGCCGAGTGCATGAAGTCCGTGGTCCACGAGCAGGGGCATGCTGTTCATGTTGCGGATCTACCAGAGATCAAAAAGCGCCTTGAACGGGCCTTCGCCTCGCCGGACCCAAGAAAGTTAAATTCGACTCCAGTTGAATGGCGGCGCCTTGGAGAAAGCAGGCCGGTGCTTGGAACCCTAGCTGTTCTTGCTACGATACACCGTCGGTTGGTGAAGGCTCGGGAGGGGGTCGCAAGCGTAGCCAACCGAACCGAAGTTGGCCTTAAGCGCGAGCGCGAGCGTGAGGTGGCCCGAGCAGAGCACGAGCTGAGGAGTTTCGGTGAGGCGGTTCGCAAGGCGCTTGGACACCTTGGAGACGATGAGCTTCAGGCTCTGCTGACTAGTTCTGTTCAGATCCAGACGGCAGACAAAGAGAAGCCAGATATCAAGGGGATTGAGGACTCGGTGAGGATCGCCCTTGACGGTGGGGGGAAAGATGCCAAGTCGCCTCTGTCGTCTACTCCGGACGACGGGCCGGATGGTATGAGTGATCATGGTGACAAGGGGCCAGAGGTTCCTGAGCATCGGAAAGTCGCCTTTGAGCAGATCCGTGAAGTCTATCGAAAGTGTCTCCGGGGTGAGGCTGATGAGAAGGACTATCTGGATGCCTCCGCAGCTCTCGTCGCCGGTCTTGACGAAAATTCCGAGGAGTTCCGTGTTCTACAAGAACTTGCTGTCGAGGACATTTCCACGGCGAATCGGGAGTTCGAGGCAGCTCGTAAAGACGACGATCCGATTGGCTTCCAGATCCACCCAGAGGGCATGGCCGGGAAAGAACTGATCACTGATCAAGAGCGTAGAGACGACATGTCGTTACGTACAGAGGTGACCGGCGAGTTTTTCGAAATCCGCGGTAGGGAGCAGACCAAGGCCGACGAAAAGGAAGCGGAAAAAGTTTTCGATCAAGCAAGTAATGGGGATTGGTTCTTTGACGGGCAAGGACAGACTGCGAATGTTCAGGCCCTAAAGACTCACCAACGAATGTCGCACAAAGATCTTCCGGATCTGCTGAATGCGGTAAACTTCGATCACTCTGGCGGACCTGAGATAGACAAGCGCCGCGTGTTGTTGGCTGGAATCTACTGGGAGCAGATGTTCCATGTTTCGGCTGACCTCAACGAGCGAAACCGCTCAGTCGGGAATGACCTGAGCGTACGCAAATCACTAGCATATCTTACCGAGGGGTACATCGATGCAGGTAAGGATATGGGGAGGGCGACGAAGTCGGCGGAGCGGGATTTTGCGTTGATCGAGGAAGGGATGTATGAATTGGGCATCTTCGGGGATGGGGGACTCGATCCACGTAAGCGCGAGTCTTCACGTGGAATATTTGGCCGAATCCGAAGTGCGTTGGGGCTTTCTAATCAACCGTCCAATGACCGGTTCTCAGGCTTCGGAATTGGAGGCAAGCGCGGGTCAAAGGGAGGCCTGCTGGGCGATGGTCAGGCCAGCGAGGACGAAGACAAGAGCCTCTTGCCCCCTGCGCCGACAGACGAAGGTGGACTGAAGGATGTTGAAGACAGCGAAGACAGCGGCAATCCGCGAGAACATCGCCTAGTATCGACGCCAAAAGGGCGTGCGACATTGAAGGCTCGGCTCAACGAACTGGCTGGAGGAGGCAAGAGCCCGGAAGAACTTGAGGAACTTGCAGAGGAGCTGCTGGAGCGACCCGACGCCATGGAGATCCTGAAGCAGATTGATGATCAGAAGTCGGCGCAAGATGGGGGCGCGCTAGCATCAGTTCCTGGTCTGGATTCATCGCTGCGTAGCCGGCTAGAGTCATTGGATAGCCTAGGTGCACAGGAACTAGCTCTTCTCAAGGCAGAGGTGTTGGCCATGCATCCGGAACTGGCGCACTTGTTTGAAGCATTGGAGTCTCCGGAAAGGAAAGCGTCATTGTTACTGCGCCACTTCGATCCTAGGAAAGTGTCACTTGAGAAGGTCGAGCCACCTCGGCCTGACGTTCGAGCTTTTGAGTCGATAGATCTCGGAGTAACTCACCCCGTAGTCATAGATCCGATGTTCCCGGTCGGAGATACCGTGGTTCTCGGACTACTCGCTGCGGAGGATGGCGGTATCGATGGGAAGGTGGTAATTCAGCGCTCGGATGATCGACTGGCCTTCATTGAGGCTTATTTGGAGGATGCACCGCGTCGAACAGAACCAACGAATCTACCGGATGGACAGCTTCCTCTACTCGATGCCAAGGGATCGCCGACGATCCTTGATGCCTACATGCGAGCAGCCAAACATCTAGGCATCGAGCCCGGGAGTCTTGAGCAGATGGAGATGCGATCAATCGTGAATCTTACCGCGCGAGCGACTCTAGCGAAATTGATCCACCGATCTGGGCATACTGCGGAGCAGCTTGTTCCCTTGGGGGAGATGAACTCAGCGCTCGCTATGGAGTTGGCTCTTAGTAAAGGCTGGCGACGGTTCTCTTCATTCGCTAGTTGGACCGGCCATGAGATGGGCGACGCGGCGGTAATATTCGGTGAATGCGAGCCGGCTGGGGTGGCCTTTTCTCCCCAGGCTCTTGCTATTCTTGGATTGTCACCGGATGCTGCAGTACCAACGGATTTTGACGTCGTTTTCAAACTGAAGCCAGCGGCCGGACAGGCGGCGCAGTCCTCGAAGGCGGGTCCACCTGCTTCGGATATTTGGGATCGAGTGGTCGGTGGCGCCGCAGAAAAGCGACCGGATCTCTTTACTCAAGGAAGGACATCTCTCCTCAAGTTGTACGCCAACGCTTGCTGGGTCGTGAACAACGAGGCTTCCGACGAATTCAAGAGGTATCTCCTTGAGGATTTGGAGGAACCTGATCGCAAGTCTTTGCTCTCTTCACTTCGTGCGATTGAGCGGGCTGCAATAGCGAGTGAAGCACAGCCGTTTCCCGACACAGAACTTCCTGGAGAAGAACTAATGTGGTCGCCTCCGGTTGACTCTGGAGGTTTTTCCGATGTCGCTCCTGTTGATGTGGGTAAGTGCTTTGGTGACCAATATGTGGAGCCATTTTCCGCTTGGAAGAAGGCCTATGGATCCTGGGTAGGTGGTAGCATGAACCGGGAGCAGGTGACTCAGCTGCGTGGCAAACTTTTAGAGGAACTGAGTAAGGAAAGAGCGCAGGTGATGGAAGAGTTCTTTGCGGCTGAAATTGCAACTGCTGGACGCCGCCCGGATGTTGTTGCAATCACGGGACTTTTTGAGGGATTGAAGTCAGACATCCGGGTGAAAGGATTTCAGCATGATGTCGATCAGAGCTTAGAATCCACGAAGCAGATCACCACTCTCGTGGATGGTGACATTGGGGATAGAGTCGGATACTACCGGAATTCGTATGAGGAAAAGACGAAAATTTTCTCGTTAGACGATTGGGAGAGCAACACGGCACCAGCTTGGCTGGCTGTTAGCGATCATCCCTCCGGGGTTCCGCCTCTCGATCCAATGCTCGGGACACCAACACATATTCTGGCATCTTTATTGCAAATCAAAATGACTGGCGCGGACAGGAAAGGCATCGAGACCTTCCAGATAAATGCCATCATCAATGAACCCGCCGTTCTTGCATTGAGTAAGACTCTAGCGGATCGAGGGCTATCGGTTGAGGATCTCCAAGAGGATGCAGAGCTTGCAAATAGGGTTGGTAGCGATTTTCTCGAGGGATCAGGTCGGAGAATTGGGATGCTACGGAGTATCTCAACCATCGTCAGCCAGTCCGGCCACGAGGTTTACCGGGTTTGTCTGACTGGAATCGAATCACAGAAGAAGGACGTTGATCAGGATGACGAAATTTCGGCTGAGAAGCTCGCTTCGTGGGGACTGGATGCCAAGTCGCAGATTGTCGACGGATTCGACCTACAACTTGATGTTCGTAAGGCTTTGCCTGATACGACCGAGTTCGCTCAGGCAGAGGACCCAAAGGCGTTCGCCAACGCGTTGCGCAGTCAGCGGCCCTATATGAGTAATGCTGAACTAAAGGGGGCTGTCACCGAACAGCTTCTCGCTAAGGGCGTCGATAGTAGGGAAGCGACCCGCTTAGTTGATGAGGCATTTGGGAAGATCGACCCGAAGGTTCTTTCACAGGCACCAATTGGTTGGGAGTCTCACTACGAAGGGTTCGATGAGACTCGCGAGGGCACCTTCATTGATGCTGCCCTAGATGTTTATCGGCGCTTGAGTGAGTTGGAAACTGCGGAGAAGGAATACAATTCTCTTCCCCCCGAATATCGCGATAACAGTGATTTCGATGAATCCGATATGAGGGAGCGAAGCCGACTGATTCAGGAAAATCTACGTCTACTCGGCGAGACTGCACGTGCGGCTATTCCCGGGAGTGATTTGGAAGAACTAAGGCAGATCGTAACGTCTTCGTTACAAACAGGTGGAGGAGATGAGCCTGGACTTCCGGCTGTATCGGCCAACAAGCTGGCTAGACGTATTGTGGACGCCGAGGATGACGCAAAGGATTGGCTTGATCAAACGGCACCACTTCTGCCGCTCGGCCCAGACGAGGATATGGATGGCTTGTTCAGCGATGCCGATTCGCGCGGACATCGACGTGAGGATGCCCGTCCTGAGCATAGCAGGGAGAGCCTTTCTTTCGGCGAGGCTACTCCCACACTTCCGAATTCGTCAGAGGTAAAGGACGGGGGGCTCTGGTTCGGTCCCGTGGACCCAAAAGAGGGGGGCAATGAGGGTGATGGCGAATCAAGCAATTCCTCAGGTGGTCCCAAGAGTGACGATTCGTCGAAGAATACCAAGGACGCTCCCCCGTTTAGTGGCGGTGGTGGCAGTTCCGTTGCAGGCGGAGGCCCAACGTGGCCGCCAAAAGAATGGGACGACTTTGTTAGCAGAAACCCATGGGCCGCCGGAATTGAGGTATTTCCACTTTACCGGACCTTCCAGAAAGAGTTGCCTCCGGTGTCGTTAGTCGATCTCAAGATGGACCGCCTTACCGACGAGCAACAGGCAACTATGCTAGGGAGTCTTCTCCGCATCGATCCGCGCGAATTCGCGATTCTAGAGGGCAGTGATGGGCGCTGTTACATGGTGTCCGGTGAGAAAGATGATTTAGATACAAGGGGCATGTTCGCCCGTATTCATACCCACCCAGATAGTGAAGACGGAACCCCAGGGGATCTTCGGTTGAGTGTGAGCGATGTTACCCACGCGCTCGCCTTTGGAAAAGATAGTATGATTGTTGCTAACTCCGTGGGTCTACGCGAGATCAGTCTCAAAGATTACGTAGCGGAAAAACACTGGGAATACGAGGCTAGGTTCGTCAGCGATCCGCAGGCCCGTGCCGAGGCGCAAGACGGTGCCAAGAAAGTGCTTCTCGAGCAGATTCTGAAAAAAGGGGTGATCTTCAAGGAAGCCTCCTTCACCGATGCTCTGGCTGTTGAACGAATCAACGAGGTGAGTACGCTCGCTTCCCTCGCGTTGAGAAATCTTGATACCGAAAAGGTAGTCGACATTCTTTTCCAAGCCGATTCCGGAAACGGATTGCCCGCCTTGCTTCGGGTGATGAATGACAATCCTAATGGGATCGACGACGCTGATTGGAACGTTATCCAAGAATATCTGAAGAACGATCTTGGGGTGAGACCGCCCAATGTGGGGGAGTCGAGACACCGCTATCTTGAGTCGATAGCGTCGGAGTTGCTGGAGCAAACATCAGGAGCTCCTTCCCCACGGCTTATCATGCTATCGAATCAAGTGGCCCGCGACGCATTGGTCGCTAAGCAGGGGGGATTTCATGAGTTCGACGTCTTTGACCGTGATGGCGGTACCTCCAAGGTTACCCGAAGCTTGATGGCCTCCTTCGAAGCACTTCACGAGGCGAGATTGTTCCATGGAAATTCTCAGAATATTCCAAAGGGCTTCGAGAAGCAGGCCGAATCTAGGGTTCAGAGAATCACAGCCGAACTCGAATCTCTTGGTGACAGCCTCCGCAAGGACGATGATTTAACTCAAGCGGTGGTTGCTTCTGCTGAGTCGAACGAGGAACTCGAGACTTTATTCATCATGCTCCGCCGATCTTAGACGAAGGTAAACACAAGGTGGTCGAATTTTCTTGGAGTCGGATTTGGAAGCTGGGATGTTTGGAGAGCCGCCTCCGAATCTGGTTTTTCGGTTGGCTTGGGCTTGAGGTTCGCAGGATGATCTTTTCAGAGGACGGGCTCTCTTAGCTAGGTAGTGTCGGGTAGCGCGACCGTTGGTTGGTCGCATTCATGACAAGCCAACTTTCCCGTGATTCCGATACTCAGCATCCTTAGCGAAAACCGTGCGCCAATTCGTGTTCATCTCATTGGGGTGGCGGGGTCGGGGATGAGCGGACTGGCGCTGTTGCTGATGGAGCTGGGGCACACGACTAGTGGCTCGGACCGGGTGACTACGGCGGAGACCGAGCGGATGGAGTCGCGGGGGCTGCTGTTTAGTTCGCCGCAGGCGGCGGAGAATGTCCGGGGTTGTGATCTGGTGATCTACTCGTCGGCGATCAAGCCGGGCAATCCTGAGTACGACGAGGCCTTGCTCCGCAATATTCCGCTGGTCCGGCGGGCCGAGGCTCTGGCTGCCTTGTTCAATGGGCAGGAGGGGATCGTGGTCAGCGGCACGCATGGCAAGACGACGACGTCGGCGATGCTGGCGCACGTGTTGCGGCTTGGCGGCAAGAGTCCTTCGCACTATGTCGGGGCGGAGATTCCGGTGCTCGGGTCGAACGCATTTTGGGACACGGACGGCACGGCTTTTGTTGCCGAGGGCGACGAGTCGGACGGCACGCTGGTTTGCTTCGAGCCCGAGGACGCGATCATTCTGAACATCGAGGCCGACCACCTGGACCACTACTCGGGGATCGACGAGATCCGTGAGGTGTTCGACACGTTGGTGGCGCAGACGCGGCGCGCGGCGATCTACTGCGCGGAGGACGCGGTGGCGACGCAGGTGGCCAAGGCTGCGCCGAGCAGCTTCGGCTACGGTTGGGACACGGCGAATCATGACTATGCAGCGGAGGTGCTCGAGGCCGGTGGCGCGAGCACGCGGTTCCGGGTATTTCGCAAGGGCGAGGCGCTGGGTGAGATCACCTTGGGAATTCCCGGCAACCATAATGTTCTCAATGCTCTGGCAGCCTTAGCTGCGGCTGATCAGCAGGGCGTGGCGTTCGATAAGATCGCTAAGGCGATGGCGAGTTTCCGCGGGGCGCGGCGTCGGTTCGAGGTCAAGCTCGACGGCCCGGACTTCGCTGTGGTCGATGACTACGGTCACCACCCGACCGAGATTCAAGCGACCTTGGCGGCGGCGAAGAACTTGGGCAAGGCGCGGACGGTTTGCGTGTTCCAGCCGCACCGGTTCTCCCGCACCCAGCTGTTGAAAACGGAGTTCGGTCAGAGCTTCGGCGATGCCGGGCGGGTGTTCGTCACCGATGTCTATCCAGCCAGCGAGCGGCCGCTTCCTGGGGTAGGGGGGCATACGATTGTCGAAGAAATCGAGGCGGCTGACGGGCCGAAGGCATCGGTCGAGCCGACGCTTCAGGATGCGCGTCTGGCGGCTGGAAATGCTCTACGCGATGGCGACCTGCTGATGACGCTAGGTGCCGGAAATATCCATGAGGTGGGAACGGCGATTGCGGCGGATCTTGAACGACTCCTAGCGATGCGTGCGGCGGCTGATGATGCCGACGGGGTGTTCCGCCTCTACGAACCCTTGGCCAAGCACACGACGATTCGTATTGGTGGACCGGCGCAGTATTGGATCGAGCCGACGACGGTGGCGGCCCTGCAACGGTTGGTTGCGCATCTGCGGTCGCAGGCAATTCCGGTCATGATTCTCGGGCGGGGGTCGAACCTTCTGGTGCGCGACGGCGGCATCGCTGGTGCGGTCATCCATCCGAAGAAGGGCGAGTTCGGCGAGGTTACGGTGACTGGCGACGACACGATTGTTGCCGGCGCTGGGGTTCGGTTGAAGAAGCTCGCCTCGGCTGCTCGGAAGGCGGGCATCGGTGGCTTCGAGTGGATGGAGGGAATCCCTGGCAACGTCGGTGGAGCGATCCGGATGAATGCCGGCGCCATGGGCGTGGAGACCTTCGATCAAGTCGTCGCGGTTCGGTATCTCGATACCGGTGGCGAGCTGTGCGAGAAGCCTCTGGCGGAGATCGAGCATCATTACCGAAGCGTGCCGGAGTTTCGTAAACACTACGTCGTCAGTGTGACCTTCCGTGGCCAAGCCGGCGCTAGCGTCGCGGACATCGATCAGCTTCTCGACGCGTCGAAGGCTAAGCGCAAGACCTCCCAGCCGATCGCGGCCAGTGCCGGGTGCATGTTCAAGAACCCGGCTCCGGAGACGCCGACGGGTCAGTTGGTGGATCAGCTGGGCTTGAAGGGTCATGGCGTTGGAGCCGCTGAAGTGTCCGATGTACACGGCAACTTCGTCACCAATACGGGCGGGGCACGAGCAGTCGACGTCTTGGCAGTTCTTAGTGACATCCAAGCCAAAGCTCTAGCCGAGCGAGGGATCCACTTGGAAACTGAAGTGCAGATTCTGGGCGAGGACGAGTTGGCTTTTTAGGGTGGGGCGATTCGCCTTGTCGAGAAGCGCCACCAACCGGTCTTGCTCGGCGAGGGTTCAATGTCGGGATCGCCTAGTCGATCTCTGCGGTATTCATGTGGAGTATGGGCGTTTGGAGTGGATGTAATCAAGCGGCGGCGCTGAGGGGTCTAGTGTGAGCTGAAAAGATATTTGTGGAAAATCCGTAAGAAATCACTTAAGATCCCTTAAGTATCCACTGCAAAGCCTTGAGCTCGCTCACAGGTGTAGCAGGGATGCCTCTACCCATGAGTGTGAAAGACACGAAAATCGCCGTCTTGATAGGCGGCCCAGGATCTGAACGTGAGATTTCGCTGAAGACCGGCGAAGCTGTGGCAAGCGCTCTGCGCAAGGCGGGTGCTGATGTGACCGAAGTCGATGTCTGCGGTGAGGAAGTTGATCTTCCTGACGGCACCGAGTTGGCCTTCATCGCTATTCACGGAACGTTTGGCGAGGACGGAACTCTGCAGAGGATGCTCGATGAGCGCGGCATGCCCTACACGGGTGCTGGTGCTGAAGAGAGTCGTATGGCCTTCGACAAGCTACTTTCCAAAAACCGCTTCATTGGCGAGGGGGTGCCGACTCCGAGGTCCATCGAAGTTCCCGCTGATCATCTTCCCGAGGCCGAAATCGAATTCGACTATATTGAGGGCGAGGGCGGTAAGGTTGAGGAGCGGGCGCGGCTTCGTTTTCCGGCGTTGCCTGAAGAGCCTCTCTTTCATCTCCCGATCGTGGTCAAGCCCCCGTGTGAGGGCTCGAGTGTCGGTGTGCACATTGTGCGCGGAAGCACGGAGCTGGAAGAGGCATTTGCCGATGCCGGTAAGTATGGCGCCGTACTGATGGTCGAGGACTTTGTCCAAGGCAAGGAACTGACAGTTGGCGTGCTGGGCGACCAGACGTTTCCGATCGTCGAGATCAGTCCTGAGGATGGATTCTACGACATCAACAACAAGTACCCGTGGCTCGAGTCCAAGGGGAAGACCAATTACTACTGTCCGGCGGATCTGCCGGATGAGGTGACTGCAGCTGTGCAAAAGGCAGCGATGGACGCTCACAAGGCGCTTGGCGTGCAGGTGTACTCCCGAGTGGATGTCTTGCTCGACGAGGACAACCGGCCGTGGGTTCTGGAGGTCAATACGATCCCGGGTATGACCGAGAGTAGTCTCTTGCCGAAGGCGGCAGCGGCGGCGGGGATCGACTTCCCGGAGCTGTGCAGTCGCATAGCAGAGTTGTCGTTAATAGAGCGCGGTGCTAAGAGCTAGTTAGAGAGATGAACGAAGAATTGGGTAATTTCTGGCAGCGGCTGTTCCGCAGGAAGAATTCGAAGCGAAGCGAGCGCGAGCTGAAGGCCGCCGGCCATCGTCTTAATGTCCGAGTCGATTCGAAAAAGGCGCGCAGGGTGCGGCGTCAGCGGACGGCCAAGCAAAGCCTGAAAATTGCTGGTGGAGTACTCGGTCTGATCGTGGTGGTCACCGCTGCCAAGGCAGTGGTTAGCAAGGTCTACTACGAGAACCCACAGTTCGAACTAGGTCGTCTCTACATCGAGACCGACGGCGACTTGACCCGTCCGGTCATTCTTAAGCACTCGGGGATTCAGCGGCACGACAATCTTCTCGACCTCGATCTAAGCCTTGTCCGCGCCAAGCTGGCGGCGCTTCCTCAGGTGGCAGAAGTCCGGGTCGAAAAGCAATTGCCCGACATCATTTCTATTCGGGTGCGCGAACGCCTTCCGATTGCTTGGCTGGAATGCCCTGAGGCTGGCGCGCGTCCACACACGCCTGACGGCGGTTGGTTGATCGATGCCCGAGGCAATGCCTTCCCGTGCGAAGGTCTGGCTGACGAGCACATGGAGTTACCTATCATTGTCATCGACGATCTGCCGCCGCTGATTGGTAGAGTAAAGATCGAATCGGGACGCCTTGTCCACGCGCTTCGTCTGGTCGAGCTGAACCACGACCGGTTTTACGACGAACAGTTAGAAATTCTCCGCATCGACTGTGCTCGCGACTACTCGATGATCGTGCACTACCGCAATGACGCCTCGGTGGTTTTTGGTTCGACCGACCTGCCTGGTCAGTTTCACGACTTCGCCGCAATCCTCAGTTATGCCAAGGGAGAGGGGCTTCAGATTGCCTCGCTAAACTTGATGATAGGGGAGAACAAGCCAGTGACCTTCTACACCAGTCCCACCGGGTGGGAGGAGGCTCAGTTTTCATCAGTCGTGCCTGCACAGGGTGGAGAGATCACGCCCCAGGAGTCGCCGCCTGCCTCGCCTAGTTACGGTTCCACCGGTGGTCATGGCTCGGACCTACCTGTGGCGTCTCTGGTGCCGGTAGTGGAGCCGGAACCAGCACCGCAACCGGTGAGCCAGGCTGAATCGGACGTTCGCGCTATTCTGGGTAGCCTCTACTAGGGGGGGCGTTGGGGTGTAGTGGCGTCGCTTGGCTCCGAGTGTGATCGAGACGCTCGCGGTCCTGCAGGGGGATACAATCCAGTCTCGCTCGATCACCGCAAGCGTCCCTTGGGGTTCTAGCTTGGGGCCACTGCTCGTTGAGCTATTACTCCACTGTCCGTTCCAGCGCCTCGCCGATGACGAGCATGGTGGTGAACGGGACTCGCTGGCTAGTGAGTAGGCCGATGGCTATGGGAAACTCTTCGCTGGGACAGTTGATGACGCAGAGGTGGGTCTCGTAGTCGCCGGTTTCTAGGGCCAGATGAATGCCGGTTTCGGTGGTGCCGATGGCACTCTTTGCCCGATTCATTAGGTCGGCCAGATCGCCTTCGCCGACGAGGCGGTTGCGTTCGATCAGGCGGGCTTCGATCGGTTGTCCGAGTTCGTCAGCGATGAACAGTCTGGGGACGCCCACTTCTACTTCGATCCAATTGGCGAGAGCGCTGAACTGTTCCCAAAGCGGAGCCTTGGGAGGGAAGAAAGGAGAGGGGACTTTAAGCGGCGACGAGGACGCCGCCTGCTGAGTCTCGATCTTCGTCGTGTGGAGAATCGGCTCGGGCGTTGGCTCCGCTGTCGGTGCTTCTGCCTCTGCTTCTACTTCGGCCTCTACTTCGGCCTCTGCGGGCTGCTCCGTTGGTGTCGGAGTCTGAGTTGGTGAGTCTGTTCCGTGATTGGTCGTCGTGGCTCCCCAGGGTTGGGGGACGGCTACGAGACTTGAGCTTGGATTGTCGTTTCGGTCGGGCTTGATCGATGGTTGCTCTGGCGCTTCGGGGGCGGGGCTATCGCTCTCGATCCGATTTGTTGGAGTCGGTTCGTCGGTCCCCGGAGTTGCGTGTTCGATAGGAGCAGCCTCGGCCGCAGGTTGGGCTAGGGGGGCTACCTTCGGCTTGGGTGAAGACGCGAGTGCACCGCTGTCGGTGGCGATCTGACGGATGCGGGCAAGGCGGCGGTTGAGACGGTCCTGAATGTCGGGAGAAACTTCCGAGACCGGGGCGGGTCTAGCCACTTCCGCACTGGGATTTTCCGGCATAAGCCTAGGTGGGTCTGGCGAGTGCCAGCCCTCTTCGTTCGGGAGATCGAGTCCCCCGTGATCAGATCCGGGACGCTCGGTATCACCGAGCCCATCGACAAGATTGCCGATGCGTTCCGGATCAATCCATAAGCGGTGTGTGAGCTTGCTCCTCGGTTCCATCTTCTTGTTTGCGAAGGCTCATGCGGCGCTCGAGATCGGCGGCCAGCTTTTCAAATACGATGGCGCTAGACGGAGGGTTCTCTCGGAGAAGCGCGAGGGGAACCCCCTTGGCGCTGGCTTCGAGAAATTCCGCGTCGCGCGGGATGACATCACGGAGGAGGTAGTCCCCCGGAAGAATTTCACGCAGTTCTTCGACCACGCTCTGACAGGCCTCGGAGTCGTTCTGCATCATGGTCAGCAGAATCCCCAAGAGCTTGACTTTATGGCCCTCGTTGTGTAGTTGCTTGAGGGCGCCGAGCACGTGGGGAATAGAGCGCGCGCCGAGAGGTTCAGCCTGCTGGGGGACGACAACAAAGTCGGCGCATTTAAGAATCTGTCCGGTGTAGCCGCTGAGTCCGGCCGGTGTATCGGCGATAACCAGGTCGTAGCCGCGTTGGCCGAGAACGCGGAAGATCTCCTTCACTTCGGAGTCGGCGCGGTCGGGATCGAGCGCACTATCGAAGAAACTGACGTTCTGGCCCGAGGTCAGGATCTGCAATTCCGGCAGGCGTGTTGGCTGCACTAATTCATCGACTCGGAGGTCGGAGTGTACAGCATCATAGAAGCCGCAACGGTCTTGAGCTTTCCGTGAAAGAGACAATCCGACCGAGCCTTGGGGGTCGGTATCGAGGAGAAGGGTATGCCAGCCCCGACTCGCCATGGCATAGGCGAGATTGACGCAGAGGGTTGTCTTGCCGACTCCTCCTTTTTGGCTGGCGATTGCTAGGGTGACCACAGGCATGCATTCTAGCGAGAAAGGTCAGCTATGCACGCGGAATCCTACTGGTTAGTGGAAGATTTGGCTGTCAATTTCGCGATGGTGAGAGCGAATATGGATAAAAAATGCAAAATTGTTGTTGCTATTTCTGGTAATTAAACTAATATCAGGAAGTTAAACGTTAGTCTTACTTTGAGCATATCAACGGTAAGTCCCAGATCCTAACTTAATTAATTTGTCTGAGTAATCAGGCCTTACATTTCCCATAAACATAAGGGATAGGCTCTTCCTGACCCGATCCGATAAAGGCGGGCCGCAACCAATAGGTTGCGGCCCGTTCTTTGTTTCGGGGATAGGCTCTGGGCTTGAGAGAGGCGGGATCTTTGGTAAGCCGCCGTGTATGGAAGCGCAGCTTCTGTTACTGCGCCAAGATCTGATCGAGGCTATCCACAAGAGAGGCGGACCAGGTCTCCAGACGATCCATTCGCTCGCGGAGCTCGTCGATGGTGAGAAACACCAGTTCGGTGATGGCGTCCTCGTTGGAAGTGACCTGATCGGATTCCAAGTCGAACAGGTGTACTACGCCTAGGTGGACTTGGCCGACTTCATTGCTGTCGTCGTTAATCAAGCCGACGACATGCTGGGTATAGGCGGTGGCTACGTTGAGTTCCTCCTCGACCTCACGCTCGACTCCGGCCAAGTAGGCGTCGCGGGCGAGGCCGGTGGCGCCGATGTCGGTAGTATTGATGTGGCCGCCGATGCCGATTGACCCTTTGGTCGCCAGGCGCTTTTCGCCCGACGATCCGCCGCGTACGTAGTGGAGGAAGCGACCACTGTGGTGGAAGATGGCGTAGGGGATGATCTGCTTGTGCGACGGATTTTCTTCGGCGTCGTCGCGGGCGAGGAAGAAGTTGTTCCCCTCGGCGAGGAAGGCGTCGAGGTAGGGGTGCGGGTCGTCATGGAAGCCCTCGAAGGCTCCGACTTCATCGAAGAGGCCGCGCTTTACCACTAGAACCTGCTCTTCGGCGTATTTTCCCATGTGGTTTGGTAATACGGGGGAAAGGGGATCGCAAGGCTCAGGTCGAGTTTCTGGGCTCGACAGACTTCTGGCTTCGGGAATAGCCTAGCGGTATGAGATTAAATCAGACCACCGTCTGTCTTCTCAGCGCCATTCTTCCTCCTATGACTGCCCCGCGAATCGATGTCCACACCGCCGAATTTGGTAAACTGGAGGACGGCAGTGCGGTGAAGATTTTCACTCTTAAAAACGCTTCTGGGATGGAGGCCAGGGTCACGGAGTATGGGGCGATTCTGGTTTCGCTAGCGGCGCCGGACAAGAATGGCGAGTTCGCCGACATCACCCATGGCTACGACGATTTGGCTGGTTGGCTGACCAATACGTCGTACTTTGGAGCGACGGCTGGGCGGTTCGGCAACCGCATCGCTTGCGGCAAGTTCGGCATCGACGACAAGGAATACACTCTAGCGACCAACAATGAGCCCGGTGGTATTCCTTGTGCTCTGCATGGAGGGATCAAGGGCTTCGACAAGGTGCTTTGGAAAGGGGAAGTGCTCGAATCTGGGGACGGCGTGGTTTTGCGCTACACCAGCGCTGACGGTGAGGAAGGCTATCCGGGTAATCTCGCCGTCGAGGTCATCTATACGCTCAACGACAGGAATGAACTCGGCTGGGAATGCAAGGCAACCACCGATGCGCCGACGGTGCTCAATGTCGTGCATCACAGCTACTGGAACCTCAGTGGTGACCCGAAGAAGCCGATCACCGGGCACGAACTGACGCTATTCGCCGACCAGTATCTACCGACCGACGCCGGGCTGATTCCGACTGGGGACAAGGCCACAGTTGAGGGGACTCCGATGGATTTTCGCAAGCCGACCAAGATCGGCGATCGGATCGATGACGACTTCGAGGCGCTGAAGTTTAGCGGTGGCTACGACCACTGCTGGGTGCTCGGCGCAGAGCAGAAAAAGGGGATGAACCGGGCCGCCTTACTGATGGATCCTAAGTCGGGTCGGAGGATGGAAATCCTCACCGACCAGCCGGGAATCCAGTTTTATGCCGGAAATTTCCTCGATGGAACCACCACGGGTAAGGGCGGCGTCGTCTACCAGAAGCGTACCGCGCTCTGTCTCGAGACCGAGAACTTCCCCGATGCCCCGAACCAGAAGAACTTTCCGTCGTCAGTGCTGAGGCCGGGCGAGACCTACACGCATAAGATGGTGCACCGGTTCTCGGTGCGGATACCGAAGGAGGAGGACGGTGCTGGTGGCGAGGACAAGGCGAAAGAGTAGGGGCATCCAGAGCCGAGCTCACTGATGTGAGAGATCTCACGCAAACCTGTGGTTTTCGGTGTGTCGAACGCCGCCCGATGTCCGAGAGATCCTTCGGTCGCCATGGCTTTCTATGGATAACAAATGCGCGACTTGTTTTAGTTAGTTGGTTCTGGTGTGTTAAGGGGCCACTCCGCTACCGTTGGGAAGTCCTTCGTCGGACGGCGATGCTCAGAGCCTTGCCGGCGTGCTCGGGTGGGACCTTTGCATCGACTGCTAGGCCTCGGCCGAAGTCTCCGGAGGCCACGAGTTCCCCGATCCCGTTGTCCTTCTCGAGACGGAAGATGGTCCAAGTCAGCAGGCCGAGTTTTTCGCCAAGTTTGAGAGCTGGGTCGCAATTGATTCGGACTGTCATTTCCTTGGATCGGTCTCCGGGACGTAGAGGACGATGCCGTCGCCCTTGGGACCCCTAGGTGCTATCCACCATCACCAACCGATGAGCCTCATCCGCAATTGGCCATTCAAGGTTGGTCAATTGGCGCTCGATAATCGCCGTCGGCACCTGGTGGTTTCTCTTCCGATTGCGTTGGATTAAAACATCCGGATGCACGGTAAATACGCCGATCGTGGTAAACGCATGACAATCGTGGCCTAGGCCTAAGATGGCGGAGCGTCCGTCTCGGAGCAGACTCGTGGCGTCCCAAATGATCTTTTGTTTCGCCGCCAGCGCTTCCCGAAGTCGCGCTTTTGCCAGCTGCATCACCTGGCCTTCGTTGTTCATGCATCGTGCCGACCGGTGATTTCTTCGCGGATGGCGACGAGGGAGATCGGTTGGTGATCTGGCAAATTCTGTTTGATCCAATGACTCTTTCCTGAACCGCTGGGTGCGCAGGTGACGACTAACTCGGCGTGGTCATCGCGATGGGTGTGGGTCTTGGCATGTGTTGCGCCGGGCGGATCAAAATGGGCTTGGTTGGCGGATGGCGCGAGTCCTGCGGACTCGTGCCTCGTCAAACGCACCCTCAGTCTTGCCACTTCGCCCACATCCAAAGGTCTGAGATCGATCCAAAGTAAAGTACTTGGTGAAAATGAGGAGGTGAAAGGTCTAATCGAGTGGATCGGCCGAGCCTTACAGAAGATTGGGAAGCCAAAAAAACCAGCCCGAGACGCTAGGCCACGGGCTGGTTGGAAGAGTGTTCCTCCCTAGTCCCAGTAAAGGAGCTCAGAGGAGATCGGCAACAAACTTGCTGATACCGGTCGTAGCGAACTTAGTCTTGGGTGTTGAATACTCTGATAGAAACAACCGAACCGTCGGGGAAGACGAAGCGTCCTTCAGTGTCGTCCCAGACAGCAGAGCGTCCTTCAGTGTCGTCCCAGACAGCGGAGCGGCCCTCATAGTCGTCCCAGACAGCAGAGCGGCCCTCAGTGTCGTCCCAGATAGCAGAGCGGCCCTCTTCCTCTTCCCAAACAAGTGCGCGAGAGGGGTCTGACACGAAAACAGTGTCGCCGATCTGCAAACTCTTGGGCCAGGCACTGCTGCTGATCACAGCGGTGGAGCCATCAAGTGCAAGTAGCTCGCCTTCTGTGAGAACGAGCGCTTCAATCGCGCGCATGGCAGGAATGGCCACCTCGCGAGCGACGTCGGCGGGCACCTCGACGGTCTTGTACTCGGCGGGCACCTCGACGGTTTTATACTCGGCGGGCACCTCGACAGTCTTATACTCGGCGGGCACCTCGACGGTTTTATACTCGGCGGGAACTTCGACGGTCTTGGGGCTGAGTGCTAAAGCACTAAGACCAAGGCCAAGGCCTGAAAGGCCTCCGGCGACGCGCATGAGTTCGATGAGGGTAAAGCCTTGAATTGATGGTTGATTAGGTGATTTCATAGGGATGAGACCAATATTTCGTGTTAGAATGTCTCTTGTCAAGAGTAGCAAGACAGCGCCATTCGGAGGCGCTGCCCCCATTGCAAACGCTCCCGGATTGATGAAGGCACTCATCCGATGCGCTGGTCGTGCCGTGAGCGCTCCCGGATCGCTGAATGAGAGGGAACGGGAGTCAGGGCCTCGAAGGTTTCGGCGGCGTAGCGGGTCAGGTCTTGGCGGATCTAGCCGAGGTCGGAGAAGACCGACGGCTGATTGTGGGACAAGAAGGGATGGTAGTTCCGGTGGTAGAGATAGCGTTCATTGCGAACCGAGCGGACCTTGTCGAAGACTTCGTCGATCCGGTCGCGGGTGCCTTACATGGTTTCGTGTCCTCGCCTTCGAGCAGGCTCTTACCCTGTAGGTAGTCGGGCTTGGCGATGGCGAGGCCGCTGAGATCAAGCACGGTCGGGGCGAAATCGACGAAGCTGACCAGACGATCGGTGGTCTCGCCGGGGGGGGGCGAGGTGTTGGTATTTTTCCGGGAACCGGACCATCAGGGCGACGCGCATTCCGGAGTCGTGGAGTAGGCGTTCGTGGCGGGGCATACCGGAGCCGTGGTCGGAGTAGAAGAAGACGATGGTGTCGTCGGCGAGCCCGTCTTCCTCGAGTTCGGCGAGGATGCGTCCGGTGTTCTTGTCCATGGCGGTGACGCAGTCGTAGAGCCGCGCCCACTCGCGGCGGATGATCGGGGTGTCGGGGTAGTAGGAGGGTAGGGGAGCCAGCGCCGGGTCGTGGATTTCTTCTGGCGTGAGCTTGGACTGGACGTGCTTTTGGAACACCGTGTAGGGTCAGACGGTGGAGCGCGACGGGTGCGAGGTCATGTCGTTGAAGATGGCGAAGAATTGCTGGCCGTCGGTGCGATTGGGGTGGCGCCAGTGGGCGGTGGCGCTGGACTCGTGCCGGGACTCGTCGACCAAACGGTCGTGGTCGGAGGTGTTGTAGTCGGTTTCGACGTTGTTCGTAGTGCAGTATCCGGCTTGCTTCAGGTAGCTGGGAAAGCCCTGCACTCCGGTCGGTAGGGGACGGGCGGAACGCATCTCGTTTGGTGCCCATGCTGGCGGAATACATGGCGGTGATGATCGACGAGCGCGACGGCGAGCAGATCGGCGAGGTGGTGAAGGCGTGGGTGTAGCGAACCGACCCGGTGGCGAGCTTGTCGATATGTGGTGTGATGGCGTGGTCGTCGCTAGCAACCGAGCATCGGGCTCATGTCCTCGGCGGTGATCCAGAGAATGTTCGGCTTGTCGGTCGAGGTCGAAGCCCCAGCGACTGCCGCCTTGTTCTCAAGACTCCGGGCTCGGACCTGGCGGAATTTGACCGTGCCTCCTTTGCCGTGGTGCTGGATACCGAAGTAGCCACTGAGCGACTTCGAGTCCTCCAGGTCGGCGACCTTGGTGCCGTTGAGGAAGGTCTGGATGCGTGGGCCTTGGGCGCGACGACCCCGATATGGTTCCAGTCGTTCGGTTTGAAAAGAGCGAGGGCGGCCTTGGCCTCCGCGAGCGTTGTGGCGTCTCCTTTCGCCGGCTAAAGCCAGCCGCCCTGGCCGATGCCGTAGACGCTTCCGGGTTGCTCGCCCGCGGGCGGCAACAGCACCTCGAGTGCTGCTTCGAAGTCGTCGAGCTTCAGGTCGCTGGTGACCCAGACGTTTTTCTTCGAGCGGAGGTGCAGTTCACCGTCGTGGGCCTCGAAGATCTCGGTGTCCTCACGTTCGGTCCACCCCTTGGTCGAGGCTCCGTCGAACGGGTCGATCCACTCGGCCGTATGGCCTTGAACGGACAGGCCAAGGGGCTAGTTGTCAGCAAGTCGCTCATTCCTGTTAGTTCTGCCCGTTCTCGATGACGGACAGGAGCGGTATACGGAGTTCGACATTATCCGAGGTTCCTCCATAGTCCGTCTGTGGAGCAGGATTTGTCTCTCGGCGAACTCACTTGGATCGATGATGTGGTGCCTCGTTCTGGCGCGTGGAACATGGCGATCGATGAGGCGCTTTTGTGTCATGCCGGAGCCACCGGAAAGGTTTTTTTGCGCAGTTACTTTTGGGACGGGCCGTGGCGGTCGATTGGCTATTTTTCTCCCATTGCGGACCATGCAGACTACCTTGCAAGTGGGGGGCGCCTTGTCCGGCGCCTGACGGGTGGCGGAGTGGTGCAGCACGGGGCGGATTTCACCTACACCCTTGCGGTTCCATCGAGCCATCCGCTTTGTGCTCAGACCGGTGCTGAACGTTACCGACAGATTCATGAGCTGGTGGCCAAGGTGCTGCGGAAATCTGGATTGGAGTGTTTCTTGGAGCCAGTCGGAACGCAGGGCCAAGGTGCCGGACTGTCGTGCTTTCGCCACCCGGTTGGATGGGATCTCCTCGATTCCAACGGACAAAAGATCGCCGGTGCTGGGCAACGTCGCCGTCGGGATGGGCTACTCCATCAGGGGAGTATCCAGGCCGAATGCGGACAAGGGTTCGCGCTCAGGCTGGCCGAGCAGTTTGGAGCAGGATCCGCTGTGGCCATGCCTGCGGAGATTGAGGCGCGTGGGCGGGAATTGCTAGAGAAGTATCGTCAGTAGGATTTTCTTCCGACCCCGTCTCTAGCCTGCTCTATTCATGAAGATCGTAGCGAGGGCGCGCAGGCCGTGTTGGGACAAGGCGCGGGACGATTTTTCGCTGAAGGCGTATAGGCATACGTCGATGTGTAAAATCGACCCGAAACGCAGTAGCAGCGCGGCCTGCACGTCCGCAGTAGATCGCTCATGAATAGAGCAGGCTAGCCCGCTTCATCCCAAAGCCGGACAATCGCCCGCATGTGTTCCGCCGAGGTCCCGCAACAACCGCCGAGTGCCAGCACACCTTGGGTCGCATGCAGTCGGACCATTTCCTTGGCCCAGATGTCTACCGGCTCGGCCTCTGTGGCGTCGGCGGCCTCAAGAGCGCAGACGTCCTTCGCTGATCCGTTGGCCTGAATGCCGATCAGTCGCTTCAGGCTTCCTGCCGGATACCGATCGGTGAGAAAGCTCGGGTAGGTGCAGTTGACAAAGTAGCCCAGTGGAGGTCGGGCGCTACTAGAGGCCTCGTCGATCCGGGCCATGGCTTCGGGGAGCGGCGTGCCGTCGAGGACGTTGCCATCGGGGCCGGTGCAGAAGCTGATCAGGTAGGGCTTCGATGACTCCGCCATGGCCCGCGCGATGCCCAAGGCCTCTGCGACTGACGGCAAGGTCTGGGCGAGGAGAAACACCGTATCCGTCGCGGCGAGCTCTTCGATCTGGGGAGCATGAAATTCGGCGGCCTCTTCCGCTGACGGCGCGAGATCGGGGCGGTAGCAGTCTTCCTTCGGCCCGACCAGTGCTCCGACGTGGGTGCGGCCAGAGGTGTTGGATTCTGCGACCAGGTTCGAAACGAAGTCGACCGCGTCGGTATTGATCAAAGCAGGAATACCCTCCGCCTCCGCAACCCGCCGTGCATCTAGCCGCCAAGTCGGAGCGGTGAGCAGTATCGGCAACCCAGCCCGATTCGCTGTCTCCAAATACTTCAAGTAGACGCTAGCCAGTGCCGCCTGTTCCTCAACACTTCCGTAGACGAGAGGTGTGTTGAAGAGCGTCGGATGGAGCTCGATCCCGGGCAGTCTGCGAAGCTGCTCCGCCACAGCGAACTCGACGAGAATCCGCTGGTTCCGCGTAAAGGTCTGCTCGATGCTGGAGGTCGGGTTTGTCTGCCCACTCATTGTCAGACAGTCGGATTCCCCGGCTTCTTGCTCAATTAAAATCCGCTCCCAATTCGCCAAGACGATGCGGTTCAAAACGTTCGAAGGCAATGCCAGTGGTTTTTAAACCGGCGAACTCGACAGGAAACTCAGAATGATCGGCGAACATGACACCCGGCTCTGGACACTACTCAAGCCCTGTTGAGTGCGGTTCGCTTCGTGCTACACCTCGTCGCCCCGCGCGAAGGCCGGGTGCAAGGCAGAGGAAGCTTGGAGATGGGCGTAGCCGATGGCGAGGGCGTCACCGGCATCGGCTGGGGGAGTCTCGCGGAGCTTGAGAAGGGCTCGCATCATAAAGGAAACCTGAGCCTTGTCCGCTGTGCCGCAGCCGACGACCGCCTGCTTCACTCGCTTGGGCGCATATTCGTAAACCGGCAGTCCGTGTTCGGCACAGGCTAAGATGGCGGCTCCGCGTGCGGCGCCCATGGTGATGGCGGTGCGGTGGCTCTGGACGAAGATAATACCCTCGACCGCGCACTCGTCGGGCTCGTATTTGCGCACCAGGTCGGCGATGGTGTCACGGATCGACACGAAGCAACGCGATTGCTTCAGCTTCGGCGGGTTGGTGATAACTCCGTAGTGGAGCGCCTCCGGCGAACCGGAGCTATCATCGAGCACGGCCACACCGCTCTTGCGGAGGGCGGGGTCGATGGCGATGACTCTCACGACGTGTGCCTAGCGCTTGGTCCGCTTCGGACGGCGTTGCTTCGGGCGCTTGGTGCGGCCGAGCATCTTGTGGAGCTTCTCGACGCTCGGTTTGTCGGCGTCCAAGATAGCGGTGTAGTTGTAAGGAAAGTCGGTCAGCTTGCGCTTCTCTATTTTTTGGCCGATCAGACGTTCGATCGACTCCGCATAAGGGACTTCGTCGGCAGTGAGAATGGTGAAGGCGTCGCCCTCGCGCTGTGCCCGGCCGGTTCGTCCGATCCGGTGAACGTAGTCTTCCGAGTTTTCGGGAACGTTGTAATTGATGACGTGGGTCACTCCACTGATGTCCAGACCACGAGCCGCGATGTCGGTGGCAACGATGATATCGAAGCTACCTTCCTTGAAGCCTTTGAGTGCCTTCGAGCGTTCCGACTGACGGATGTCAGAGTGCATGGCGGTAACACTATACTTTTCCTTTTTCTTCATCGCGGAGGCGATGCGGTCGGCCATCATCTTGGTCCGGGTGAAGACCATGAGGCTGTCGAAATCGGTAGCTTCAACCAGGGCTTCGAACAGTTGGTAGCGTTGGTCGAGAGCGACAGGGTAGAATGCGTGATAGACAGTGTCGGCAGCTTTGATCCGCTGGCCGATTTCGATCTCGACCGGGTCCTTAAGCACCCAGTCGGCGAGACCCTTGATCTGCGCCGGCATGGTGGCTGAGAAAAACAGAGTCTGACGCTCCTTGTTCGGGATCTTGTTGATGATCTTGCGGACGTCGGGTAGGAAGCCCATGTCGAGCATACGATCGACCTCGTCGAGAATCAGGGTATCGACCTCTTCCATCTTAATACTTCCCTTGGCCATGAGGTCGAGTAGGCGACCAGGTGTGGCGACAATGACGTCGGCGTCGGCTTGGAGAGCCTCAATCTGTGGTCCGTAGCCGACACCACCGTGAATTAGGCAGTAGGTGAGGTCGGTGCCTTTGCCGTAGTCGATGAAGGCATCGTAGACTTGGGCGGCCAATTCGCGGGTAGGTTCCAGAATCAAGCACCGGGTGGCTTTGTGGCTACCTAGTTTGCTGATCGTAGGAAGAGCAAAGGCTGCCGTCTTACCGGTGCCTGTCTGCGAGGCCCCGATAACGTCTTTGCCATCGAGGACGAGGGGGATGGCCTGGGCCTGAATGTCGGTCGGGTGCGTGTAGCCCTTTTCCCGGACCCCTTCCATTACGGCCTCGGACAAACCGAGTTCATCAAAAGTAATCATTTAGAGTCCGGCACCTAAGCACCCTATGCGCCGCCGACAAGCGAGGGATTGGGTGAATTCTCTCCAGTGAACGGACTGATGGAAGGATTAATGGTAGGTGGATTGAAGTAGGTGCAGGGTAATAATTGCATCTATCGTGTAATTATTACAGAATCGCAGTGGTGTCGTATTTGTCTATATTTCCTGTAGTTGGCTCATCGTAAGATAGTTAGCTGGTCTCGTAACAGTGCTGGCACGCTTATTTCTGAGGAAAATATCTAAACGTAGCTCCAACTACCAAGTCCTTTCCGCAGTCCGCATTTCCTGTTTTCCGTCCTAGTGTGATCGTTTTGTCCGTTGCCCATCGCAATTCTGGGGGGATCAGCGAAGGCACAGCTTCCGTCTAAGTCAGGTCGGCTACACTCACCAAGTCGGCTAAGACGGTTTGAGAGAAAGCTACCGTCGAGTCTTACGCTCCGACCCTCAAAACCAAGCCAGTCTGTTACCAGTCGCTTCCGGCCAGCCAGCTAAACGAGCTCAACCCGAATTCCGGTGGTTGCGCCCCAGTCGGTGCCAAGAGCAGAGCTACAACGCCGATGGCTACAACATCCTCGATGACTACGCTACTGGTCTCGTAAGTCACGGTGCCACGCGCCTCTGGCTTTCTCGGCCCTGCTGGTTCTCGCCACTGGCATCGCGACCTAATCGTTCCTCGATGGGTTGACCTTGATCGGGCTCCTCTTCGGTAATTACTTAGGCTGGTTTTACCCAGTTTTGATCGAAATGGAGTTGTAGGGCTGTGTGTCACTTCCAGAGGCATGGCAATGCGTTGGATTAGGGGGGCCGTAAGTATAAGTAAGTAGGATCGGATTGCGAAGGGGGGTGGGAAGAATTCCGGCATTTCCCCGGATGAGAATTCATGAGCCGGACGAAGTCTCACCGGCGTTCCGATTTGATTCAGTTTGAGGAACTCCGGGATTTGGCCTTTCGTGTCGGAATTCACTATGACCGATTCCCATCCCATCACTCCTCGACCCGGCGGCATGCTGGAGGGGCTGATCAACCTTCATGCGGGAGGGGAGATCGCGGGGGAACTGGATCCCGAGGTGATCGCCGAGCTTCGGCGCGAGCTTCAAGCTGGCAAGTTCTTCGCCCGCGACATGGAGGCGCTGTGGGCCATGCTCGACTTGGTGCTGACGCGCGCAGACCGAAACCCAGGGCGGGGCAAGGACGACTTGGACTTACTCAATCTGGCCTGTGGCCGGTGCGAGGAGGGATCGGTGCTGAGTGCCTACTTCGGGCGGGGAAGACGTACCGTCCGGCAGTTCGCTCTCGATCTACGGGAAGGCGAGATCGATCGGGGACGGCGCCGCTACCGGGCGACCGAGTCGTTGTTTCAAGAAGCCGGCGTGCCGAAGATTCGGGCGGGCGGCAGGCAGGCTTCAACGATCGAATTCGTCGCCGACGACGCGACGCGCTTGGTCGGCTACGGCGAAGTGCCAGAGCGGTTCGACGTTGTCTTCATCCGCCACCAGAACCTATGGTTCGACCGCGCGGTGTGGCAGCGGATTTACGAGTTTTGCTTGGCTAGGATCAGCGATGGGGGCGTGCTGGTGATCACATCCTACTTCGACAAGGAACACATCGAAGCCTTGTCGGTGCTCCGGTCCTTGGGCGGTATCGTCTTGGCTAGCGAGCTGAATGCCCACACCCGCAGGCTCGACTATCCGGGCAAGACTGTCGACCGCCACGTCGCGGTCGTTGTCGCTCCGGGGAGTGTCGGTATTCAGATGTAGACTAGGTCGGAATGAGCTGTTAGGCGAGCGCTCCTACAATCCACGCCCCCCTGTAGAGACCAGAGGAGCGCTGGGAGCCGAGTCCTTCCGGCCGCCACGCGGAAGCGTGACGGGGCCATGGGAGTCCATGGCGGGAGGGGCACTCACGCGACCCGAGCCTACTTCATCAAGTAGCGGCAAGACTGCGGATCATCGGTGCCGCGGATGTTGGCTTCGACGGCGATGTCGAGGTCGCGATTGTTGATCGCATTCGGCCGGCAGGCGAGGGTGCCTTCGAGGACGTCGCCTTCGGAAAGGTAGACGGGCCAGTCGAGGAAGAGGGAGCTTTGCTTCCAGTGGGTGCCGCGCGAATCGTGTCCGGTGGGTAAGACGACCGTTTCATTGCCGTGAGTGAACGCCGTATCGAAGGAGCAGGCCAAGGCGTGGCATCGCTCGGTCTCGGTCGCCTTAAGAGCGAACGGAGCAGCGAAGGACAGTTCCTCCAATTTCACCGTCTCGAGATCAAGTTCGAGCAAGACTTCCTTCGAGGTCACAGCTTGGTTCATGGCCACGGTTTCGACCAACGGTTCACGGTGAACAAGAGGCTTGATGCATCCCATGTCGAAGCCGTAGACGTCGTCCCAGAAGTCGATGCTGTTGCGTGTCTGCTGGGAGTCCTCGATGCCGACCATGTGGATGGTGGCTTTGTCGGGGAACAGCAGTCCGCCGGGCTTGAGCCACTTGTCGCGGGCGAACAGCACGGAGTCGAACATGGATTCGTAGAGCAGGAAGTAGCCCATCCACTCACTGACGATGATATCGACCTCTTCAGGGATTTCGAGTTCCTCGAGCTTGCCCTGCATCACTTCGATGGTGCCGTTGAAGCCATTGTCGGAAACGATCTGACGAGCCTTTTCGACAATGCGCGAACGGTCCACTGCGTAGACCTTTTTCGCTCCGGCCTCGGCAGCGAAGAGGGACAGGATACTGGTGCCGCAACCTACGTCGAGCACGGTCTTGCCTTCGAACAGCTGCGGGTTCCCGCAGATGGCTGTCATGTAAGCCCCGGTGCGGACGTCGTCCTTTAGCATATCCTCGTGGATACTGATCCGGTCGTAGGAATCGAAGTAGTCTTGCTCAAATGCAGTAGGTGGCCCAGCTTTGACCAGGTTCTTGTCCTCCTCGCTGAGTGGTAGGAGGCGTTCGAGCTCGGCTTTGGAGCTAAATTGGTTGTCGGACATCAGGTATCAAATCGTAATCTCGGAAGGGTCGCGAAACAGCGTCCAGTCGGTGCTGGGAATATCGCGGAAGGCGTTGAGGAATCGCTCGGATTCAGGATCGTCCTCCTCGCGGACGCTCCGAATGAAAATGTGTTTTACACGGCCGCAGAACAGACGCGCGATTTCGCCGTAGGCCTCGGGGTCCTTCTGGCCGCTGTCGCCGACCAAAATAAACTGGCGGGATGGCCAGTGTTCCATAATGGATGCGATGGTCGGAGGCTTGGTTCGTTCCGATGATTTCAGGAAGTGGGACAAGCTCCGGTCTTGGATGCGAAGGCGATTCAGGTACCAGCCGCCGCCGGGGAACCCGCTGGTGTTGAGAAACTCAAGCAGGCTAGGGAATAGCTGCCAAGGCGAGTTTGAAACGTAGTGGAATGCCGCGCCTTGCTTCGCCCAGCGCTGGTAGACTTTGGCCATGCCTTCGACCGGGCTGAATGGCTTAAATAGCGTGTTCTCGACCACTGCGCGCTTATCGCGGACTTGGGTGATCTTGATCGTGTCATCGATGTCCGAGATGACGGAGATGCCGTGCTCGTCGGGAACAAGGTGGATGTCTGCCTTATATTGCCGCTGATCGCCACTGATCGGAATCAGGTCGGCTTGAATCAATCCTCCCTCTGCGGCTACCGACTTCGGTAGTGCTAATTCGGCGGTGAAGTGTCCTCCGGGGCCTGAGCTAGGAAGCCGATGCCTTTGTCCGGCGACGTCAATCCACAGGCGTTTCCAACGCTCGTTATCGACCAAGAACATGGCACATCGGCCCCTGAAATGGGGGCTCTTCTCGGCCTCTGCCCACTCGACCTCACTGGCCTCACGAAGCAGTTTCATCGCCAAGTTTCGAAGCCATACCTGCTCTTCGCGTTCGAAGATCCAGCCGTGTACGTCGAACTCCCAGCCGTCGCCATCTGCCGATGGCCAGCCGCTCTGAGGAAAGAACAGGACTTCCTCGTCAGGCTGGAGTTGCCGACGTTCGGCGATCCAGGTCCGAAAACGTGATATGGGGGAGGCCATACAAGAGCGCGTTCGTACTCTTTGCCTAGCCTTATCGCAAGCGGTTCTGCGTAAATCTCGCCCTTGCGGTTTGCCTCGGTCTCGGGCATATAGGGTGACTCTTCTTCAGGAGAGTGATGGGTGCCTGGTGGCCCCCGCGGTCTTCAAAACCGTTGAGACTTGGTGATCCCGGGTCTGGTTGGTTCGATTCCTTCCCTCTCCGTTTCCTTTACCTATGGGGAATGTGTCTCCCAGTCGATGTTCGGAGCTGTGGCCGGCAGTTGGAAGTGGTGCACAGGATACCACCAAAAGGGGTGCCAAGAACCCCAGAATTTCGTGTAGGTTATGGCTCCAGATCGCCCCGCTTCGGGCGCGAAACGAGCCTCTCCTTGAGCGCCCTGTCCGCACCATCGCAGCCGTGAAGATCGAGAATGCGATCGACTACTACCCGGTTTCGACTCCGAGGTAGGCCTCGACGTTGTTGTAGCAGATGTTCTCGACCATCTTGCCGATTGTCGGTAGGTCGTCGGGGAGGATTCCCAAGGCCATGTCTTGACCGAGTAGGTTGCACAGGGTGCGCCGAAAATACTCGTGGCGGGCGAAGCTCGTGAACGAGCGGGAGTCGGTTAGCATGCCGATGAAGCGTGAGAGTAATCCACAATTCGACAGGGCATTGATCTGCCACTCCATGGCTTCTTTTTGGTCTAGAAACCACCATCCGGAGCCGAACTGGATCTTTCCGGGGACCGATCCGTCTTGGAAATTGGCGGCCATCGTCGCCAGTGGGTAGTTCCAGGCGGGATTGAGATTGTAGAGCACCATCTTCGGTAGCATGCCATCCTCGTCGAGTCGGCCCATGTAGGCGGCAAGGGCTCGGGTCTGGGGGGCATCGGACATCGAGTCGGTTCCTAGGTCGGGGCCCTTGTCGCGGAAGAGGGCTGGGCGGTTGTTGCGGATCGGGCCGAGGTGCATCTGCTGGGTCCAGCCCTTTTCGGCATTGAGGTGACCGACATGAAGCATGAGGTCGGCGGAAAACTTCGCGGCTTCTTCAGGCGTGGCATTGGCCCCCGAGCGGACCTTGTTAAAGATCGACTTCACCTCTGCGTGGGTCGGAAAATCGGCGTAGGCGACCTCCATCCCGTGATCGGAGATCCGGGAACCGAGTGCGTGGAAGTCGTCGTGGCGGGTGCGTAGGGCACCGTGGAGGTCCGCCAGACTGGTGATGTCGGTGTCGGCTGCGGCCGCGAGGGCATCGCACCAAGTGTTGAAGGCAGCGGCATCATCGGTCTTGAAGCCATTGTCCGGACGGTAGGTAGGGTAGGCCTTGAAGCCGCAATTCGAGTCGTTGATCGCTTGGTGATGGGCGATGGATCCGGACGGGTCGTCGGTGGTGCAGAGCGCGGTGACCTTGGCCCCCCGGACCGTGCCTTGAGCGGTCAGCTCGGAACGGCTCTGGAGCTGCTCGTTGGCTGTGTGCCAGATGTCTTCGGCAGTGTCTTCAGACAAGAGGGTATCGATCCCGAAGTAGCGTTTTAGCTCTAGGTGGGTCCAGTGGTAGAGAGGATTTCGTAGAGTGTGGGGCACGGTGCCTGCGAAGGCCTTGAACTTGTCGAAGTTCGACGCGTCGCCGGTGATCAGGTCCTCGTGCACCCCATTCCAACGCATGGCCCGCCATTTGTAGTGGTCGCCCTCGAGCCAGATTTCGAACAAGTCGTTGAAGCGGCGATCAGTGGCGATGTCTTCCGGCGGCAGGTGGTTGTGGTAGTCGAGGATCGGCTGGTCCTTGGCATACTCGTGGTAGAGCGCACGGGCGTGGTCGTTGGAGAGAAGAAAATCGTCGTGAATGAACATGGGCGTGCCGCAAGTGTGGAGGAGATTCGGCAGGGAGAAAAGGACGATTTACGAGCGTAGGCACGAAGGCTTGATCCGCAGGTGAGTTCACATGCATAGTCGGGCATGCCACGCCTAAGCTTCATCACCGCGCTAGTTGCCGTTTTCATCGAATCCGCCGTCGTTGCGGCTCCAGACACCTGGGTCTTCTTCGGTTGTATCGACAAGTCTGCCCCTGGGATCTATCGGGCGACGTTCGACTCCAGTAGCGGAGAGCTCGGAGCAACCGAACGGGTCTACGAGGGGAATGGCATGAGCTTCCTCGCCATCGCGGCGGACGGCGAGCATCTTTACAGCGTCGAGTCGGTCGAGGGATCGGACGGTAAGCCCACCGGTGGTGTCAGTTTCTTCTCACTCGATGCCAAGACCGGTGCGATCCGGCAAGAAGGCACGTCCTTGATCGAAAGCCGAGGTGCCTGCCACCTAGCCCTGACTCCGGATGGCAAGACTCTCGCCACTGCTGACTATGGAGAGGGCAAGGTCGCCTCGTTCGCCGTCGGATCGGATGGAATGCTGTCGGCGGCGAAAGCGGTCATCACCCATGAAGGGTCGAGCATCGACAAGAAGCGCCAGATGGCCCCACATGCCCACTGCGTCATCCCATCACTCGACAGCCGGTTCTTCTACTCCGCCGATCTTGGCACCGACTCGGTCTACTGCCACGCCGTCAGGGCGGACAGCTCGATCGCGCCGAACGCAGCCTTCTCCGGAGTTAAGGTAAAGAACCTCGGCGGCGGCCCACGGCACTTCGCCATCCACCCAAACGGCAAGTTCGCTTACACCAATCTCGAACTGACCTCGCAGGTGACCGCCTTCCAACTCGACGGTGCTACCGGTGCACTTACGGAAGACGCTACTGTATCGACTCTACCAGCGGGATTCTCCGAGAAGACATCAACGTCGGAACTTCTGGTGCATCCGTCCGGCAAGTTTCTGTTCTGCGCAAACCGTGGCCACAACTCCATCGCCACCCTCTCCATCGACGAGGCCACCGGCGCTCTCAGTTCGCTCAAAAACGAGCCCTGCGGCGGAGACATCCCACGGAACTTCGGCATCACTCCAGACGGCGGGTGGATCGTCACCGCGAACCAAAATTCGGACAACACCGCAGTCTTGAAACTCGACCAGACCAGCGGCCAGCTGACCCTCACCGACGTCGGCGCCGAGCTGCCCAAACCGATGTGCGTTCGCTTTCTGCCGATTGCGGAGTAGGGATTCCTATGATGCGAATCATCGGTTTCGCCGTCGTCCTGCTCGGGGTGGCTGGTATCATCTATCTCGTCGGTAGGCTTCTTGCCGCTCGGGGGGCACAGGCAGGGCTTCGGGATGCGGAGTTTCCTCGTCATTGGGGCGATATCCTGCGGCGTCAGGTGCCTCTGTATTCGCTTCTGCCGGATGCGGCGCGCGAAGGCGTCGACCGGCATGTACTGCGGTTTCTTGCCGAAAAGAACTTCGAGGCCTGTGGAGAGCTCGAGGAGGTCACCGAAGAGATCCAGCTCACCGTCGCCGGCAATGCCTGCCTTCTCCTAGCCGGGAGACCCGGGGCGGATCTGTATCCCGCTCTGCGAAGCGTGCTGATCTATCCGGGGACGTTTGTTCGCCCAGGAGAGAAAGAGGGTGAGCAAGAGAGTTCTCTCCTCGGCGAGTCTTGGGATAGCGGATCCGTTGTGCTCAGCTGGGATACGGTCAAGGAAGACGTCGATGCGGGGGCCGACGGCTTCAATGTTGTCCTCCACGAGTTCGCTCACCAGTTGGACCAAGACTTTGGTCTCGCCGATGGGTTGCCGCTTCTCGACGACCGCGAGCAATACCAAGAGTGGGCGGAGGCGTTTACCGCCGCCTACGAACGCCATCGCTCACGCACTGAGGCCGGCTTTCGGGGCAGTGTCGATCCCTATGGTGCCCAAGACCCAGCCGAGTTCTTCTCCTGCGCCACCGAGACGTTCTTCGAACAACCAGAGGACTTGTCCCGCGACCTACCCCAAGTCTACGAGCAACTCAGCGCCTACTACCGGCTCGATCCCCGAGAGTGGATTCGAGCTAGGTAGGTAGCCGGCGCCGACGGTCGAAAGAGACGTTCGGGCACTAGCTAGCTATCAGTGCTTTGCGCCTGGACCCAGCGAATTAGTTGCTCATCGTCAGCTTCTGCCGCCCAAGTTGCGCGAAGAAAGTCGGCGGGATGAATGCCGTGACGTTTGAGAAATGCCCGATCGCCTCCGCAACAGAACATGATGTCCGGGTCGAGCTCGCCGCGTAGTTTTCCTCGAGCCTTAGCCAGAATTCGGGGAAGCCAGACCAAGCCTGCGAATTCTTCTTCTTTCCCCGGTAGAGCATCTGGGAGTAGTCGAATCTCGCTACTAGCGCCGTCTTGTACGACCAAGAAATAGTCTCGGCGTGCGGCTGCCACGAGTAAGGCAGATTCGGCAGTCGGAACGCCCTCGTTGCAGTAGTCTTCGACAAAATCAAAGAACTCCCGTTTGCGGTAACCGATACTTCCGAGAAACGAAAGATCGTCTTCGGTGTAGTAACTAGCGAAGTCGGTGCTTCCCGATCGATACTTCTCGCAAGAGCGGTCGAACAGCTCTCGGAACTGGGTGTCCCAGGTATTAGCGTTGGGTGTCATAATTACGGATGAGTCATGTTTCTGGACAAAGAAAGAGCCCTGACCCGGAAAGGTGCAGAGCTCTTAAAAGATCTTAGCGAGGCTACAGGCTCTGCTTGAGAGTGTCGTACTCCGACTCGAGTGCGCCGATCTGCTCGTGGATCTGGACCATGCGGGTCAGAGTAGCAGTGGCACCCTGGATCGCAGGCTTGCGTCCGCGAGGTGCGTCAGCTGAGGCTCCAACAGCGGCTGTAGTTGTCTTGGGTGCTTTGGCGCGCTTCGTGTACTTGCGCTTCTTTTTACCAGCGCCATTCTGCCAACGTGCGATGGAGACGGTGGAGACTCCATACTTCTCCGAAGCGTTCTTCATTCCGCCGCGACCGTTCTTCTTGTCGAAATCTGTGATGAACTGAACGATTTCAGCCCTCTCTTCTTCGGAGTATCGTTTGCCTTTGTTTGCTTTTTTAGCCATCTGTTTGAGTGATGTTGTCGTCCGACCCTTGAGATCGGCCCATTCAATACGTTGTTCTGCTACGGTCGTCAACAGTTCATCGGCTGACGAAACTTCCTGCAAATGGAGCATTTTCCCTTGGCCCGCACCCCGCAGGGGTAGCTCTTGAAGACCATCGGCGAAGCCGCGAACTTCTAGCACCTATTCACCTCTCTGGCTTTCTCTCGTGTTTTAACAGTCCCCTCTAGCTCTAGCTAGGCACGAGCGATAGTGGTTCTGTGAGCGCGCGAATCTGCTTGCGTTGGTGCTAGTGGAACACGATGGACGGTAGCGCTTATGCCGGAAGATATCACCGACCCAAAGACCACTGAGATTCGCGACCTTGAGATCAAGGATGCTCGCCTAATCTTTAATTCGGTATGGGAATCCCTTGAAGAAGATATTGGCCATGAGAACCTCCGGTTTCCTAAGGAGATCATCCTCCTCGGTGGAGCTCCTGGAGCCGGTAAGGGAACCAATACCCGATTTATTCAGAAGGCTCGTGGCTTCACTTGCTCGCCAATTGTTGTCAGTTCGCTCCTCACCAGCCCAGAGGCTCGGCAGATTATCGATGGCGGTGGTATGGTAGGGGATAAGGAAGTGGTCGGCATTCTGTTTCGCCGTATGCTGAAGGAAGAGTTCCGGGACGGCGCAGTTCTCGACGGATTTCCCCGCACCACCGTGCAGGTGGAATGTATGAAGCTTCTCGTCGAGAAACTCAACTCACTGCATCGTGAGTTTCAGGGCACAAGCCTGGCCCGCCATTTCCGCGCTCCGATCATTCACGTCATGGTTCTTTTCGTTGAGGAAAAAACCAGTATCGCCCGACAGCTTTACCGGGGCGAGGAGATGGAGCGACAGAATGCCAAGGTACGGGAAACTGGTATCGGAGAGATCGTCGAGTTGCGCAAGACTGACCTCGATCCTGAGGCCGCTCGTAGACGCTACCAAGTTTTCAAAGAGAAGACGTGGGATGCGCTTCGTTCTCTGAAGGAGACGTTCTTCTATCACTTTATCAATGCAGAAGGCGACATCAAGGATGTGGAGCAGAACATTCTTGCCGAGCTTAGCTATCAGAGTTCCCTTGAGCTGGAGGCTGACACCTTCGACATGCTCCGCAATTTGCCACTGGCAAGTGAGATAGTCGTCCACGCCCGGCAAGAGTTGGTCAAGCGCCTCGATGGTTACGCGTCTACCGATCCTTCGCTATTCGCCGAGGTCTGCGAACTGATTCAGGAGAAGTTCATGACAATCATCAAGCACCACGCAATCTCCGGCGAGGCAATCATTCACACCGAGGCTCCGCTGTTCCGCAATCCTCAGGCCATGGCCATGGTCATCGATGTGTTTTCCGAGCGGGGCTTCCAAGCGGTCGTCGATAAGCACATGGACAAAGTTCCAGCGCGAGTGGATCTCGAATCCGGCATGATCGAGTACCAACGCCAGAGCGTTTATACGATCCGGGTCAACTTCAAGGGCTCGGAGATTCGGAGAGGCTAGTGGCTTCCGCACATCGCCTTCGGGTTCTATTTCTCTGCAGTCGGAAGCAATGGCGTAGCCTAACCGCCAAGGAATTTACCGTCGGTATTCTAGCATCGAAGTTCGTTCCGCAGGCGTCATCCGGACTGCGCGCTCCACTGAGGAGCCCTGTGCGAGAAAACCGCACGCAGAGATCTGCGAGGGGGGCGCCCGGCAACGGGTGTCCCTGCCTTGATCGCTAAAAAATGAATCCCGTTAACCAATTTGAACGTCTCATGGGGCGTTATGTGTCAAACTGGATTGGAACTGAGTTGGCTGTTGATCAGGACGAGCCAATTGTTTGGGCGGATCTTTCGTGTGGTTATTTACAGTTCTATGATTTGCAGTCAGTGTTTTCCGATGGAACTAGCGAAGATTGGGACGCTGGACTTGATGATGCTGGAGAGCATTTTATGATATCACTCGACGCGTCGGCAGTACCCTTGGAGATATTTGATGCTTATGGGGACAATTTTCTTCGTGGTAGAGATGTTACAGAGCTCCCCACAGGTCGTATCGAGCTCGTGAAATCCGTTACTGGAGCGTACGGACAAGTCGTAAGTGTTTCACTAATAATTGAAGGCTTCGAGGTCACTTTTTCATGCGGAGAAGCGATATGGGAGTGTGACGAGTTAGTAATAGTGAAACCTCAGGAGTTTGTGCTCGTAGAGCTTGCTGCCCATTGATGGAAAGAAATACAAAGCGAATCGGGTAGGACCGGGGTTCGAACCCGCTGCCCCCACATCACCCGGCATACCTCTCGCTCGTCGCGGCCGTGTACTCAGCCACGGATCAACCCAGGGCAGGGCCCCACGTGAAACTCATCCGTTGGATAAGATACTGCCTCTGGAATAGGACTTCACAGAACCACGCCCTGACCAAGTTACGGGCGCTCTACGCTAAACTTTAAACCCAAATCTTGGACACCGTTGAAGGTTGAAGAAACAGTCACGCAGTCGCAACTCTTGCGCAGGTCGATCAGCCCGTCGCTGGCGCGGGCGACATCGGTAGCGATCGATCCTGAGGTGGTAGACGGCGTCAGCTTTATTACAGTAGAAGTTCTGGGCCTTGGCGCTCGGGTGGGAGGCGACGAAGGAGTCGCGGATGGTCAGGTTTTTGATGATGACGTTGGAGACATTCACGGGGTGCAGTTCGATCCCGACCAATTCGGCGTCGGCTTCGGATCCGCAGATGGTTCTGTTTGAGGCGACTCGGACTAGGGCTGCTGGCTTGGCTTTGATCGTGCCTTGAACGGCAAGGATGGTGGGCTCGGAGTTAGCTACGTGTCGGATTAGAGACTCCAACGTCTTGACCTCGGTGACGGCTCCGCCTTTACCTCCGGTGATTCCGTCGCGCCCGTGGGCGGTGATGGAAGCGAAGCCGTCGGCCCGGGCGAGTTCAGGAGGACAAGGGACAAGGAGCAGTGCGAAGATGTCGATCATGGCGATGCCGGATCCGGTAGCTCACGCACCACTTCGTCCTCGCGATAGCCGAAGCCGGTAGCTCCCAGCGTGGAGAGATCGACTTGGCCGTTCCTACGTCGGTAGATGCCGCGGTGGACGGCGGCTTCGGGGGCAGAGGCTTCGGGGTAGAACTGCATGCCGTTGGTCTCGACTCCGCGGATGGTCGGCAGGTGGGCGGCAAGGCTGAGGTGCGGGATTTGAGCGAGCATGGGATTGGTCAAGTCTTGGACCATGAGTTGCATGCCGTGGGCTTGGGCCCAACAGGCGCTGAGCAGGGCGCCGGTCTGGGTCTTGCAGGTCTTCAGGGCCACGCCGGTCCAGCCGAGCGAGTGGCCGAGACGGACCAGCCGCCAGTCGTGCGCGCTCTCGTCGAGGAACAGCGGTAGGCGCTCGGACACCGAGTGGACATCGATACTGTGCCCTTGCAAGTCGTAGGGGAATGGTTGCTCGATGTAAAGGATCTGTCTGTGGATCGCCGGATGTTCGGCCGCGAGCTTGTCGATGATGGTGTTGACGTAGTCAGGGTCGGTGACGGTACAGTTGAAGTCGGCGGTCAGGGCCTCGATACCGAGGGTCGTACCGATCTGGCCGATTTGAACGAGTCGGTCGTAGTCCCAATCCGCGTCGTTGCCCCGCAGCTTGATTTTAAGTGAACAGAGGCCGTCGGTCTTGATCCACTGCTCGAGAGTCACCGGGTAGCCGTCGTCGGGTTCGGTGCCGTCGAGGTCGGCGTCGGTGAGGGCGTCGAGTCCACCGACGAGGTGCCAAGCCGGCATCGTTGTGCGTGGGGAATCGAGCAGGAAGTCGCTGACGTATTTTCCCGAGAACGACACTCCGTCATCGCCGACACCGAGGAAGCTGGCTAGATCCTTGTCGCCCATGTGCTCGGTGGAGTAGCACTGGTAAATCGGTAGACCTTGGAGGCGCGCGTAGGCATCGTGCAAGGCGATGTCGAAGGCCGAGAAGCAAACCAGTGCAGCAAGATGGGGCATCGGGTGCTTCTTCGGGCGTTCAGTATTCACCTCGTTGAGCAGGCGGTGCAGTGGGCCTTCGGAAAATTCCCAGCCGATGGTCATCGGGTGGCCGGTGCTGGATTCGTTGATGATGGCCCCTGAAAGCGAAGCGCAAAAATCCTTCAGGCAGGTCTCGCGTTCGGAATACGGGGTGGGGGATGGCCAGACCCACTGGACGCTGAGCGGGGTCTCGCCCCAGCCAATGGCAGTCGATCCATTTTCGCCGCGGACCTCGACCTTGACCCGTGCACAGGTGACCGATTCGAGCGTTTCGGTGCCGAACTTTAGGGGCACCCGGGTCTGGACTGGAAGGAAGTAAAGCGTGGCCTTGGTGACAAGCATCGTGGCAATACTGGCTGGTCTGCTAGCCTCGGTAAACACCGAACCGGCTCTTTCTGCCTATCCAAGGCCACGGCACACCTGTTTTCTAGCGAATTTCCCTCATCGCTCTGCTGTTGAGTTTCTCCACTCCGCTTCTCCAAGCGGCCGAGCATCCTGCGCCTACCTCGACAACCAGCTGTTCGAAACCAACGGCTCCGCGCCAGTTATGACTAAGGGCCACATCACCGATCGCTACTTATCGCTTCGCATTCGGTGATTGGTGTGGCGGTGTCTCCGAACGCCTCGGCCTTGAGCATTTTCGTGTATACCTGTCGCTCTATGTTCTCCATCTTCTTCTCATCGACTTTGCAGTTCTTCGTGCGGGTCAAGGGTCAAGGCTTCGTGCCAAGTGTTGTGGCCAACGGCTTCCTGCAGTCCGAAGCAGATACTACGATGGTGCGGTGGTCTTGCCTCTCGCCCCCGATGTCCTCCATCGGATAGGCACGGGTCATCTTGGCTCCGCCGGGATGAATGGCCAGAAGTAGCAGCTGTTGGTGATCTCGTCGGTTGTCACCTAGCGGGTGATGAGTTCGCCATTCAGATGAATCGCGATGTCGCCGCCTTGCTCGAGAAGTAGTCGGAGTCGGGCGTCTGTTGTGCGGATGCGACGACTGGGAGTGCGAGGTGACGGCAGAAAGCCAAGGCATTGCGTGAAAACATGGTAGAGATTCCACGCGAACACAGAACACAGCCGCCATCATGCTACAAAGTTCAAGATCCCAACAATGACCGACGAGCCCCGACTCATGATCGACGCCATGAACGTTATCGGATCCCGCCCGAACGGTTGGTGGCGGGACCGGCAGGGCGCGTTTCGTAAGTTGGTCGCGCATCTGGTCGAATTCGATGGCGAATTCGGCGAGGTCATCATCGTCATGGACGGCCGCGAAAAGCCCGACCCCGCCACTGGCCCCGCAGGCGGCGGAGTGTACGTCGCCTATGCCGGTAAGGGCGGGCCGGATGCCGCCGACGACCGCATCGTCGAGCTACTCGAAGCGGATCCGGATCCCACTCGGTGGACGGTCATCACCTCAGACCGGGGCTTGCGTGAGCGTTGTCAGAATCTCGGTGCTGAGGTTGCGGGAGCAGGTTGGCTATTAGAGAGGATTGAGTCTCGGACCTAACTGTTCAGGGGTGGTCTATAGCTGTCCATAGAGTGAACCCCAGCAGCCCATACGCGTAAACTTTAGAGGCTGGTAATGATCTGTTCGAGGGATCTCCGCTTGCGTTTTTCCTGGGTGGCGGAAGAGCTGCGAGACGCCTTAGCTCA
>Ga0209186_1000059_pt1:37500-85494 | contig 85494 bp, 58 predicted proteins | sample SidtaG_FD_187426 | JGI IMG/M metagenome (GOLD analysis project Ga0209186, IMG submission 187426) | Marine algal microbial communities from Sidmouth, United Kingdom - Sidmouth_Male2 metaG (SPAdes) (version 2) | ecosystem: Host-associated > Algae > Red algae > Unclassified | place... | reverse complement strand
TATTATCCGTTTCACATCTCCAAAATGTCTTGGGGTGACTGGCGCGTGTTATTGTCTCTGGCGGCTTATACTGGAATGACGGTTTACGCGATTACACGGATTCTGAAGCGGGATAAAATCGCATACGGCATACTCTTCTTCCTCGCTACGCTTTCTATTGTTTCGAATGTGGTAGTTTCTATTGGTACGAATATGTCTGAGCGGTTTATGTACATGCCTTCTGTTGGCTTTTGCTTTGTTGCCGCGCTCCTTTTATACAAACTGGGGAAATTCCTAAGCAAAAAAGAAGAACTCAGCATCAAGGATCTAAACATTCCAATTGCAATATTAGGCGTAGTTATAGTATTGTTTTCAGCAAAGACCATCCACAGGAATTTTGCGTGGGAAAGTAATTATACTTTATTTACTACAGATATCAAGACTTCTAAAAACAGCGCCAAGCTAAGAAATGCAGTTGGAGGAGAGATTATAGCAGTTTCCCTTAAGGAAAAAAATGAAGCCTTGAAAGACATTGCTATCATTGCGGACCCCAATCAGAAAAAACAAAAGGAGGCAGCAATCAACCAGCAATTTCAAGCCAAAGTCTCAGAAGCCATTGTCCACTTAAATGAAGCCGCAAGACTGCATCCAACGTATGCCAATGCTTACCTACAGCTAGGGAATGCAAACAACTATCTAAAAAACTTCCCGAAAGCATTTGAAAACTATAATAATTCATTAAAATATAAAACCAATTCTACTGAAGCCCTAAATAATCTTGCTATCACCTACAAAGATGCTGCAAACTACATAGGAAGCACCAACAACCAAGGACAATACGCCACCGCAATTACCTACTTCCAAAATTCAATCGCTACCTTTGAAAAACTAAAACCATTTGCAAAAGACCCTGCACTCGTTAAGCAACAAACGGCAGCAACCTATCTGGACTGGGGAAAATTTTATGGTGAAAGAATGCAAAACTTCAATGAGGCACTCGTTTATTTGAAAAAAGCACAAGAACTTGATCCCAAAAGCCAAGAAGTTTATCGCTTGATGGGGCTTTGTTACGCATCTTCTGGCAGATTGGATGAAGCGATTACTCTTTTTAATGATTTAATTACAAAACAACCAGATAATGCCAACCTTTACTTTAACTTAGGAGCATTCTATGGACAGAAAGGGAATAACGCAAAAGCACAAGAGTTAAGACAAAAAGCCATTTCGATGGATCCAAGCCTTGGCAGATGATCTGAAGAACAACCTATTTGATAGCAAATTTTATTGATGAATAAATTGTTTACAATACTTGATAAGTTTCCAAAAAGCTGGAGGGTTCCGGCTATTGTGCTTGCTATCATTACAGTTTTTAATGTTCCATTTCAAAAAGACCCAACAAACGCACTCCGGGAAAATGACAATGTGAGTAATGCCCTTCAACAGATTTGGGTGGACTCCCTTTATCGCTCCATGAGCCTTGAGGAAAAAATAGGCCAACTCATGATGGTCCGTGGTTATTCTAATAAGGGCGCAGCTCACGAAAAAGAACTACTCAACCATATTGAGAATCACCATATCGGTGGCGTCATCTTCTTTCAAGGCGAGCCCACTGTACAGGCTAAACTGACCAACACCCTACAGGATTCTGCAAAACTACCACTCATGATTGCTATGGATGCGGAGTGGGGGCTAGGCATGAGACTGAAGGACCACACCATAAGCTTTCCGAAACAATTGACCCTAGGCGCCATCAAAAACAATAAACTGATCTACGATATGGGCAAGGAGGTCGCCCGACAATGTCGCAGATTAGGCGTTCACATCAATTTTGCACCAGTAGTAGACATCAACAATAACCCTGATAACCCAGTGATCAATACCCGGTCATTTGGGGAAGATCGCTACAATGTTACCGCTAAGAGTTATATGTATGCACGCGGCATGCAGGATCATGGCGTGATGGCATGCGCCAAGCACTTTCCTGGTCACGGAGATACCAATGTCGATTCGCACTATGACTTACCTGTAATCAAGCATAGCTATCAACGCTTAGACAGTATTGAGTTTTACCCGTTTAAGATGCTAGCACAAAATGGCATTCAAAGTATGATGATGGGACATTTATCGATTCCTGTATTGGATTTGGTGAAGAACAGACCATCATCTCTTTCTCCAGGGATTGTGACGGGATTACTACAAAAGAAATTTGGCTACCATGGACTGATCTTCACAGATGGACTGGGCATGAAAGGTGTTTCCAAGTTCTATACGGATGGGCGTGCTGAAGTCGAAGCACTCAAAGCAGGCAATGACGTACTGATATTGCCAGTAAGCGTGCCCAACGCCATCACAGCCATCCAGAAAGCACTTGACTCAGGCGAATTGGAAATGGAAAACATTAACCGAAAGGTAAAAAAGATACTAAGAGCAAAACACCGCCTTGGTCTGGACACAATTGCTCCAATAAAAGTGGATAGTCTGATTGAAGACCTAAACACAATAGAAGCAAAAATCCTAAATGACCAACTCATCGAAAAAGCGATGACCGTAGTTCGAAATAAGAATGGTCTCCTTCCGTTTTACAGGCTGGATACGCTTGACTTTGCCGCAGTTTCTATCGGAGCAAAAGGGAAGCCGGTCATTCAAAGTCATTTGGAAAAATATGCTTCAATCAAACTAGTAAACTTCGGAAAAACGATACCTAATGTAGCCGGAAACATCAAGATACTAAAGAAGCATAAAGTAGTCTTTGTCAGTTTGCATGACATGAACAATAAAGCCTCAGCTGGCTACGGGATTACAAAAAATGCCAGAGACTTTATTAATCAATTGAGCAAGGAAACAACTGTTGTCCTAGTCGTAATGGGAACACCTTATGCGCTTCGATATTTTGATGATGTAGAACATGTGCTTGTCAGTTATAATGATGATAAAACCAGTCAGCGAAAAGCTGCTCAAGCTCTGTTTGGTGCAATTGGGACAAATGGTATACTACCAGTGTCCGCATCTCCTAAAAGTAAATTTGGAGATGGTGTTGCTACAGCCAATCTCAAGCGTTTAATGTATACACCACCATTATTAGCTCGGATGGATCCTATCAAATTGACAGAAGTAGATAGAATCATTAAAAAAGCACTCAAAATCAAGGCGACACCAGGGGCTCAGATTATTGTAGTGAAGGACCGAAATGTAGTGTATCAAAAGGTGTTTGGATATCACACCTATTTGCCCAAAACCAAAGTTAAACACTCAGACATCTATGACTTTGCTTCCATTACAAAAATTGCGGCAACGACCTTGTCTATAATGAAACTCAAGGAAGAAGGCAAGATTGATATCAATAAAAGTATAGCGGCTTATTTTTCTAAGGCAAAAGGAACAAACAAGGCAAAGATGCCTATTAAGTCAATCATGGCACACCAATCCGGAATGAAAGCCTGGATTCCTTTCTATGAAGAAACGATTACTAAAAAGTACAAACGCCCCAAGAAGTCCGTTTACAGTACTGTGAAGAAAGACCCGTTTTCAGTACAAGTGTCTGATAACCTTTATATTGATGCAGGATATAGAGATACCATTTGGAATAGAATTTTGCGCTCAGATTTAAGGAAAAACAAAAACTATCGGTATTCTGATCTTGGTTTTTACATGCTAAAGAAAGTAGTCGAGATCAAAGGAGGCAAACCCATTGAGAAGTACGTTCAAGAAGAGTTTTATAAGCCATTAGGATTGCAGACCTTGACTTATTTGCCCCTTACTAAATTCCCGAAATCACGAATCGTACCGTCTGAGAGAGATGTGTATTTTAGACATCAGATAATCACAGGACATGTACATGATATGGGAGCAGCCATGATGGGTGGCATTGCTGGTCATGCAGGCCTGTTTGGCAATGCAAATGATCTGGCAATCTTGATGCAAATGTTTATCAATGAGGGAGAGTACGGAGGAAAGCGATTTTTGAAACCAGAAACCATCAAAGAATTTACCACACGTTACAGCAAAACGTACAGAAGGGGAATTGGCTTTGATATGAAGGAACTAAAAACCTCAGTTGACCCTAATATTGCTATCGAATCCTCTGATGGCACCTTTGGTCACACTGGTTTTACTGGCATTGGGGCTTGGGCAGACCCGGAACATGACTTGATTTTTATTTTTGTTTCAAACAGAACATATCCTACATCTAATAACTGGAAACTGAACAAGGAAGACATCCGACTGAATATTCACAATGCTATTTATGATGCAATTATGCCTAAGGACACGACTCCGGTAGTAGATACCAATAAACAGCTTTCTGGCTTATGAAAATCAGTGGGTTTACTTTCGTCCGAAATGCTGATAAATACTACTTTCCTATCAAGGAGTCTATCTGCTCCGTTTTACCACTAGTCGATGAGTTTATTGTGGCTTTAGGAGAAGGCGACAAGGACGATAAGACCCGCGAAATCATTGCTTCAATCGACTCCCCGAAAATTAAGATATTCGATCGTATCTGGGACCAGGAAAAATTCACAGCAGGGACCGTTTTCAAAGAAGAGACCAACTTCGCGTTAGAACAGTGTACGGGCGACTGGTGTTTCTATATCCAAGCAGATGAACTGGCACACGAACAAGACCACAGCGCCATTCTAAAGGCCTGTAAGGACAATCTGCACAACAAGTCGGTCCAAGGCCTGTTGTTTGACTATAATCACTTCTGGGGAGACTATAGCCATGTGCTGAGGTCTCATGGCTGGTATCGGAAGGAAATTAGGATCGTTCGCAACGGAATTGGTGTACAATCGATTAAGGATGCACAGTCTTTTCGAATTGGAGGCACAGATAAGTTGCAAGTCAAGCCTGCAAACGCGTTTATATATCATTACGGTTGGGTACGACCTCCAGCAATCATGCAATCCAAGAAAAAAGAGCAAGAAGAGATTTACTGGGGCGAGCATTCTAAAAACGAAACCTTTAAGAAGACAGGCATTCCGTTTGACTATGGCGCCTTGGGGCTGTTACCTGAATTTAAAGGGACACACCCAAAAGTATTGCAGCAATGGATGGCCAGAATAGACTGGAAAGAACAATTGAACCAAGGGAAAAAGAACAACCTTCAACGCGAACTATTCAAGCACGAAACCAGGAAGGATCGCGTCTTGAGTTTTCTGGAGAATAATATTTTTAATGGGAAAACACTGTTTGGTTACTCCAATTGGACAATTACTAAATAAATATATTTAAACTTTTTTCTGACTGATTACCAATAGATTATTACTAATTTTTGAAGAATAATATTTAAACACGTGTGGAATTTTTCGAAAAATGTCTCTATATAAATGAAAGGTTGTTTAACTCTAAAACATACCGCCTGAAAACATAAACTATGAATGCTCATTTTAAACTAATTCTAGGAATACTTACAATGGTAATGTCTTCATGTCAGTCAGGGCCGAATTTAAAGGATTATTATTTTCCTGTGAATTCCCTTCAAGAAGGACTTGTCTACGAATACAGTGCAGCAGGCGACAGTGAACAGCCACCGCATTCTTGGTTTTACAAGTCCCATACAGAAAACGGCAATCAGTTTTTGTCAGGACAGTACTACAATGCTTCAGGTGCTGTAGAACAGTTTACACTAGAAGAGATCACAGCAGCCCGCACCCTGGCCAGAGAGTATCGACTGATTAGTTACGACTCTACAGGACGGATGAAAACTGCAGACTTAAAGTTGATCAAAAATCAGATTTACCCATTTGGAAAACCCAACACCAAGACCATAGAGCGCTTTAAAATCAGTTGGTCCGACCCCATTGAAACCCAATACACCAATGAGTTGAATAGAGGACGAGTTTTTAAACAGTTTACGCCTTGTTCGTATCAAGGGAAAGAAGTAGACTGTGCTGAGTTCGTGATGGTCGAAAACATTGAAGTAGAAAAGAAAAACGATGGTGTTCAGACATTGGAAACCACAACCAAAGAACTATACGCAAAGGGAATCGGACTGGTGTATTATCAAAAGAAAATAGGCGATAATACAGCTTACACCTACGAATTAACCGATCGAATTTCTATGATAGATTTTGCAAAAAGATATAAAGATGCATTTGAAAAAGAATATTAGGAAAATCGGGAGAGCCATACTGGACTTATTTTACCCTAATCTCTGTCTTGCATGCAACCATAATCTTAAGGAACACGAAGATGTAATTTGTGTGCCTTGCCAGTTCTTATTGCCTAAAACAGGATTTCATAAATTGGAAGAAAACCCAATGACTGACAGACTCTGGGGCAGAGTTTCAGTAATGGCCACAGGCGCCTACTTTTATTTTTCGAAAGGTGGAAGTGTTAGAAAACTCATACATCAGTTAAAGTATAAAGATAAACCTCAAATTGGGAGTAGACTAGGAGAACGGTATGGAAAACAACTCCTTGGTAACGAACGATTTAATGCTGTTGATGTCATCGTTCCTGTTCCATTGCATTTGAAGAAACAACGGTCGAGGGGTTATAACCAAAGCATGCAGTTTGCTAAAGGGATTGGAAAGGCAATGGATATACCAGTAAAAAGTGCCTTAAAACGGGTTAAGAGTGGCAGCTCACAAACCTCTAAATCAAGAATGGATCGATTTAAAGTAATTGAAAATAGTTTTAAGGTGGTTGATGCCAATGCAATTCAGGGAAAACATGTTCTGCTCGTCGATGATGTATTGACAACTGGAGCAACAATTGAAGCTTGTAGTCTAAAAATTTTGGAAATTCCAGAAACAAAGATTAGTATTGCTACAATAGCTTTCGCAGAATAATTTTAACTTTAAATTTTAGACTATGCAATTATCGACAACACCAGATATTACGGGCTTTAAAATCATTGAAAACATTGGAATTGCTAGAGGAAGCACTGTACGGGCAAGAAACATTGGACGAGATTTTATGGCAGGACTAAAAAACATCGTTGGTGGAGAGATTGTAGAGTATACTAGGCTCTTGGCAGATTCTAGGGAAGAAGCAATCAATAGAATGATAGAAGACGCTCGAGAAATGGGAGCCAACGGTATTGTGAACGTCCGTTTTCAGACAGCCGCAGTAATGCAAGGGTGTTCAGAAATTCTGGCATATGGCACAGCCGTTCAGCTTAAAGAAGAATAATAGCAATGAAACAAAAAACCGCATTAGACATCTTAAAATCCGGAAGAAATGTGTTTCTAACCGGTTCGGCTGGCGCAGGAAAAACCTATGTACTCAATCAGTATATCAAATACTTAAGAGAACGCAAAGTTCCCGTAGCTGTAACGGCATCAACAGGTATCGCAGCCACACACATGAGTGGGATGACCATTCATGCCTGGTCAGGAATCGGTGTCAAAAATGAATTGAAAACCTCAGATATCCGAAACCTTAAGACTAAGAAATACCTCACTAAGAACATGGAAAAGGTGAAGGTGTTGATTATTGACGAAATTTCTATGCTGCACAAAAACCAGCTGAATATGGTCAATACGGTTCTCAAGTACTTCAAGGAAGAAATTGTAGGGTTTGGTGGTGTCCAAGTTGTCTTTTCTGGTGATTTTTTCCAGCTGCCACCTATCGGCAATCAAGGGGAAACCAATCGTGACAAGTTTGCGTTTATGTCTGCGGCTTGGCTGGAAGCGGAACTTGCTGTCTGTTATCTTACCGAGCAACACCGCCAATCAGAAAATGCGTTGACAGAAGTATTGAATGAGATTAGGAGTGGCGCAGTGTCTCAAAAATCCGTAAATCTGTTGAAAGGGACAAGCGATAACAAACTGTTGAAAGAAGATCCACCACAACTTTTCACCCATAATGAAGATGTAGACCGGATCAATGAGCAATATCTATTGAAGATCAACACCCCGAGCGTTTCTTTTACCGGACATACAAAAGGCAATCCGAAACTAGCAGAAACACTCAAGAAATCAGCCAACGCACCAGAAAAATTGAGACTGAAGGTTGGAGCAAAAGTGATGTTCGTAAAAAACAACTACGAACTGGGGTTTGTGAATGGCACCTTAGGTGAAGTGATAGCATTCAGCGAAAGCGAAAACGTACCGTCCGTGAGAACCACAGACGGTCGAATCATCGAGGTGGAAGAACAACAATGGTCTGTTGATGACGAGAAAGGCAGTCCAATTGCCTCCTTTTTTCAATTACCGCTTAGATTGGCGTGGGCAATTACGGTTCACAAAAGCCAAGGAATGACACTGGACGCTGCTGAAATCGACCTTGGAAGAACCTTCGAACGTGGTCAAGGCTATGTCGCATTGTCTCGATTGAAGAGCCTTGAAGGCTTACGATTGAAGTCATTTAATCCTAGGGCTTTGGAAGTAGACCCCTTGGCGTCCAAAGCAGACCGCCGCTTCAAAGAATTATCTCAGAAGGCGGAAGAAGATATCCAATCTAGGCCTGTTGAGCAATTAGCCAAGGACTTTATTCAAGCATGTGGAGGGATTTCTGATGAGGAAGAACTCAAGCGGCACAAAATCAAGACGGAAGAAAAAAAGAAAAAGAAGAAAGAATCAACCTACGCGATTACTGGTGGCTATATCCAAGAAGGCCTTACGCTCAACGAAATTGCTACAAAGAGAGGATTGACAGAAGGAACGGTGATCGGACATCTGCTAAAAATAAAGGAGGATTTACCAGAAACAGACATTTCGCGATTCAAACCTTCTGACGATTTATTGTCAACCGTTAAGACAGCTAAAAACCATCTTGCTGCCAATGATCCAGAAGCGGTGAAAGAGGACGGAAGCATTAGCATGAAGGCAATATTTACACATTTAAACGGAAAATTGGATTATGCGAACATTAAACTAGCATTGGCTTTTCTTTAAATGGATTCAACCTGGTAGTCCAATTTGCTTACAACAATATAGCACCATGATTAATATTGACCAAATTCGAAATGACACCCCAGCTTGCAAAGACAAGTTGTTTTTCGATAGTGCTGGGGCAAGCCTCGTCCCTTCTATTGTGTCTAAAACGGTAACTGAGTATCTTGATGCGGAATCAAAAATAGGCGGTTATAAGCTAGCAGATTTGCGAAGGGAACAGATCTATGGATTCAGAACGGAAGGCGCAAAACTACTAAATACCCAAGCACGTAACGTCATTTTTGCACCTAGCGCTACTGGTGCTTTCGGATTGGCGTTGTCTTCTATTCCATTTGAAAAGGAAGATGTGATTCTGACATCTAATAATGATTATATCTCAAACTTTTTGCAATACATTTGGCTGGAAAAGCGATTTGGAGTAGAAACAATACGTATCAATAGTCTAGATAATGGTGACCTGGACCTCAGTCATTTGGAAGCGCTCATCAAATCAAATCCGCCTAGACTCGTTGCGCTTACGCATATTCCGACCAACTCTGGTTTGGTACAAGACGTTGTTTCTGCTGGGAAAATCTGTAAAAAACATAACATTTTATACCTAGTAGATGCCTGTCAATCCTTTGGTCAAATGCCTGTTGATGTCCAGGAAATCCAATGTGACTTTCTTAGTGTTAACGGGCGGAAATTTATGCGCGGTCCTAGAGGAACGGGCTTGTTGTTTGTCGCAGATACCATACTAGAAAAAGACTTCGCACCATTGACGTTGGACGCATCAAGTGCAGACTGGACAGCACCCAACGCTATTCGTCTAAGAAGCGACGCCAGTCGGTTTGGTCTTTTCGAAACACCAGTTGCCTTTCTCCTTGGACTTAAAGCGGCAATGGCATATGCTAATGAGGTTGGACTAGACAACATCCGCGATTACAACAGTCAACTCCGTGAACGCTTAACAGCCAACCTGTCTACAATACCAGGCATAAGGCAACTTGACATGGGATCATATCGATCGAATATCATCACCTTTGTTAAAGAAGGAATGAATCAGGCCGCAATGACTGAGTTATTAGACAAACATGACGTCTATTACTCAGTAAGCCGAAGAGGAAGTGCCTTGATTGATTTTGACAAGAAGGGACTGGACTGGGCAATACGGTTTTCTCCCCACTATTTTAATACTTTAGAAGAGATGGACCGCGTTGCAGAGATCTTAAGCTAATAAATTAGGGGTTTGCTGTTGGGTATTGGCTGGTACCAAGTCCAAACCCCCAATAGCTAATCCCCTTATCAGCATTGGGTATTGAGCGTCACCAAAACCCAACACCCAATTCCTAATCCCTTATATGTTAGTGCTGGATCACGACTCGTTTGCTAACTAACTGATCGCCTACATGAATTTGTAACAAGTAGATTCCAGATGTTAGATGTTCAAAATTGAGTTCCTTGCTAAAGTCGCCATCTGATTGATCACTCCATTTGAAAATGAGTTGTCCCAGACTATTGTACGCTCGAATAGATAGGTCCTCAGCAGTAGGATGGTTGATCACTAATTGCACTGGACCATCGGAAGGCACTGGAAACAGTTGTACTGATATCTGTTCTTCATCTGGATCACCTACAGAAGAAATTGGCAAGACCGTGACAGTGTGCGTCACTACATCTATACAGCCATTACTATGAGTCGTTTCCAGTAAAACAGTGTACACACCAACACTCGCATAAGTCACTTGCGGATCTTCAAGTGTTGAGACATTTCCATCTCCAAAATCCCAAGCGGAAGAGACAGCTCCTGGTGAGGTGTTGTCTAGTAACGCTGCAACATTAACGTACATCGTATCAGGAATTATAGCAGTAGCGATGAATGGATCTGCATTAACGATTTGCTGTAGGGTGTCTGACCCATGTATATTGCTTGCGATAAGTCTTACATTGTAAGTACCCGGCAGCGCATATTTATGAGTTGGGTGCTGTAGTGTAGATGTTGCTCCATCATCAAAATCCCAATCCCAAGCTGTAGCATTGACAGATTGGTCACTAAACTTAACAATACCCTCACAATAATCTGGATAGATATGAGTAAACCCTGCCGTTGGCGGAGTCATTGGTGCAACACATTGCCAAGTGGCTTCAAAGCCAGCCCTTGTAACCGAATTGTCTGTTTCCATGACAATTGTAAGAGCACCTGTCGTTCCTGTAAGTACTGGAGGTAATGTCGTTCCTGTATATGCACCCAAAAGTGGGCTACTAGCTGTAGGTCCATCATAAACATAAACATAGTCATAAGTACTTTCCAAATCAAAACTGACAAATGTTAAGGAAACTGAAGTCGCACCAATTGGAATAAGATGAATAGTGTCTTTTGCTGTATCCAAATAATCTCCATTGGGTCCGCCATGGTCATATAGCGTTCCTGCGCAACCATCAAGAGTTACAGTTGAGTTGTATTGTGAATTATGTTGTAAGCAAGCAGATGCATTAGGATCGTAATTGATAAAGTCAACTTGTATTAACGTGTCACAATCAGTATTATTACAAACAATTAATGTCACATCATACATTCCTGGATTCTGGTAAGTATGCATTGGATTTTGACTGGTAGAAGTATTTCCATCCCCAAAATTCCATAACCAAGAAGAAGGTGCATTGAGAGAATTATCATTAAATAGAACCATTCCATCGCAAGGAGTTGTATTAGGAGAATTGAAAAGTGCGACAGAATTGGCTATAACAGTTAATTTACAATGAATATTTTCTGTAGGATTGTTTACATCATTAGTGGCAATTGGCACATCCGTTACATAAGTTGCACCTCCTAAAACAGTCCTTGCATCAAACAAAATATTGACAATGTTTTGAGAATTTGCTGCAGTAGAACTGTTTATTACATTTACATCTATCCATCCAAGAGTACTATATCGAACAATTACTTCATGTGTGTCATCTCCTCCTATATTTGTATTAACAGAATTATTATTTTGAATTTCAATAGCCAATGTTTCATCACTTAAATAATTGGCAAGACTTGCTCCTGAAAGGGTATAATTGATTACAGCATCAGTGCCATTCGGTGGGTCATTATCAACCATTTGGCCCAAGTTTGAGCCATCTATAATCAATTCAGCAAATTCATTAACACCATCATAATCTCCATTCATAATTACGCTTACAAAAACAGAATCTGTATTATAGGGAATATTATTAAAAGTATGCGTTGTTAAAGCACCTGTGGTTACATAAGTGACTTTATTATCTAGAATAATATCATTTCCAGTGTTGATGCTCGTACTATGGAAGGCAACACCATTCCCAGTATTTGTAATCGTTACGGGTACTAAGGAAGTATCACCTTGATTTAACGTAATACAGATGGTGTCTGGATCAATACTTACTATTGAAGGTGCGTCAATAGTGATGATCTGAGATGTGGTGTCAGCGGCCAAACAATTTGAGGCAATCAGACTTGTTGCATAAGTGGCACCGGAAACCATATAAAGATGAGTAGGGTTTTCAACCGTACTTGATGACCCATCGCCAAAGGCCCATAAAAAACTTCCACTGTTTTGAGACTGGTTATCAAACAAAATAGGCCAATTATGTGGAGTTGGCACAGGAACGGAATAAGATGCGGTTGGTTGTAAGTTCCCTCCTAAATTTTGCCAATTCAAAACAAACCCAGAGTAAGTAACCGAGCCATCGCTTGTGAAGTGAACCGTTAAGCTTCCTGTAGTTGAAGCAAGAACTGGAGGAATAGTACTGCCAGAAAATGTTCCAAGCAACGGACTATTCTTGTCAGGGCCATCATAAACGGATAAGTTATCAAATCCAGATTCCAACTCGAATTCAATAAAAGTTAAACTGAAGTTACTCTGCCCTGGTGGATTGATAACAAATGTAACATCAGCATTGTCTGGATAGTCGGCGTTTGCCCCACCCGGATCAACCAAAACCCCACTACATTGAGCACTGCTGTCAATACCTGATGGAATCAATTGTATGGTATCACAAGCCGTAGACATAGGATCAACCGTAATAAAATTGACTTTGGTAAGAGAATCCATTGCTCCATTACAGCCAATAACCGTTAGAGAAACTGAATATGATCCTAACTGAGTATATTGATGCGTTGGACTGGCAAGTGTACTGGTAGCGCCATCCCCAAAATCCCAGAAATGGGAGCTAATACCATTGCCTGTTGCGCTAAAAGTTGTTGAGCCAGGCAGATCACAAATTGTTTGCTTTGTAGCAGTAAAGTTTGCAGTCAAAACAGGATTAAACTGAGTCCCTACACCTACTGCGTGCCAGGCATTAGTCACCTCAATCACTTCTTGACTACAGCCTCCAAACAAGTCTTCTGCAGCTTTAATTGCATAAAATCGAGCCTCAGGATAATCTGAAGAGGGAGTTAAGTAGACTGATAAGTTGCGATAAGCAATTTGTTCTGCCTTTTCCCAACCAATACCATTGACATTGTAAACACTACCGAGATCATTAGTTCCAGATCCTCCTTGGACAAGAAGATAAAACCAATAATTTTGTACACCACTATCGTTATGCACACCACCACCCCAAAAATTACCTTGATAAGTATCAGGGTTATCAAACTCATTCGGATCTTCCATATTTCGAATCCCCAAACCAGTGCTAGTACATTGCTCTCCCATTCGCCATCTAGCGATAGTAGAGTCTGCGTAATATTCTATTGCATTTCCGAAAATGTCACTAAACGATTCATTTAAACCACCAGATTCTCCACTATAGATCAGATTTGCTGTAAATTCTGTTACACCATGTGTAATTTCATGACCACAAACATCCATTGTAGTTAGTGGAAGGTCAAGGATTGAAGAAGGGGAACCATCTCCATAAGTCATTGTAGAACCATCCCAAAATGCATTAGCATAGTTGGAATCATAATGTACATTAGAAATCAATTGTGCACCGTTGCCATCATAGCTATTTCTAGCATGTTCCAAGAAATAATAATCGTACGTCACCTCAGTGCCATAGTGAGCGTCTCCAGCAATTTCGTCTTGCTGCGGGTTCACATTGTCCCAAAAATTATCTGTATCGGTAAAGTCTACGCCACCACTTATTCCTTGCTGAAAATTTAAGGTGTGGATACCGCCACCCCTTCCGGATTCATATAATCGAAACTGATTGGGCCCAATTGAGTCGGTAGTAATTGTTTCAGTACCATTGTATTTCGTAACGGCAGTTCCATGAGCATCAATTGTACAGATTCGATTTTCTTTTGCAATGATTTTGCCAGTGATGGCATCAATATAGATTTTGTCGTGGCTTAAGGGCGAGACACCGTATATGACTTGTTCCCAAGCTAGCCTGAATACTGGATTCTTGTAATTTAAGTTTTCGCTTATGACAATCAGACGAGGTGCATTGAGCTGTGATGCATCAAAGGAGGGCGCTCTGTCAATGATTTTACCATCTACTTTATACTTTTGGGCATCAATATGTCGTTCAGCTGTTTTCTGTGCTGTTTTAGCAGCGACACAAGGTTGAAAATCGATGTCTAGTTTAAATATTTTCCCATTTGCAGAAACGATTGCACCGTTTTTTTCATGGAAATGAAATACGCCCGCTCTTACAGGAATATTATGATAATACTGAGAATAACGATGATGAATCATCCCTATTTTGTCTGTATCAGTGCGATTAAGTTTTAACGAAACGCCTTTGCCCAAACGCATATTTTGTCCTACCCAACTACTTAGTTTTTCGACAGGCAGGATGTAGTCCTGTTTGAAACTAAAGAATTCCGGTTGTGTGAATTCTGATTTTTGATAGACTTCTGCAGTACCGTGTAGTTGTATAACGGCGCTTTGATCTTCAAGGGATTGAGCAAAGAAGGGAGTAGCAGAAAGCAGGAGGAATAAAACAATTAACTGTTTCATAATGTCTTTTTAGGTATTTGAAAATGAATTTTATTGTATAACTAGTGTTATACGGTAAAACTTGAAGAAAGGCAATTTTATTGTAATAAATTAGGTTAATATTAACATTTACGGTATAAAATTTACACCATTTTGACTAATGTGACTGCTGAAAGCACTACTTATACCTAATAGGTTAAAGTGATATAATTCCATTTTAATAAAAAATTACTTTAATTATCGCTCTAATGTTGAAAATATCCCATTATTTCCATTCCATAATATTTTATCAGCACCATTGATATCCCCATCCAGATTGTAATCCCATTCAAGATACTGGTTAAAAAGGCCATTGTTGGGATTCCATAGCGTATTGTCCTGACCGTTAATGTCAAAACCAGTCGCCAATGATTGCTGATCGCCGTCTCCTCCGTAAAGCGCCCAGACACCAGGACTAAGTTCCTTCTGCCCAAATCCCAACAGGTAACTGTTTGTCGCTCTAAAGTCATAAGTAACCCCATTGTTAACAATATCAACAGGAATGCTAGACATTGCACCAATGTGATTACGGTGCTCCACAACAATATAAAAGGAATTACCCATACTAGCATTGAGAACCCGCTCCCTAGGAAAAAACAGCGTTCCGTCTTCTAGTAGCACTGCAACGGTGGCCGCTACTTCCATATTCTTTGTGAGCCCAGTACGGAAGGACACCTTTACCCAATCCACTGCGTTTGAAGGATAATCACCAATGCCCCATCCCTGACCTTCTGTTCCTGGATAGTTCCAAGGAGGACTTGTGTATGGATGAAGGGAAGGCAATAGTCCCATTTGAAGCAGGCGATCAGTCATTTTGCCAGTATTGGTATCATAAGCACCTTCAAGCCATAAGCTAATGTCCAGTTCCACGTCAGGATTACATTGAAGCGTAACATTGTCAAATGCAGAGCGATCATTGATAGTTCCTAGGCCTGGCTTGCCAAGTGGATTGATATTTCCTATAGCAAAAGAGCAAATCACGGTACCATCAAACAGCTGCTCGTACATCCCATTATCATAACGAAAGGCCATTTTATGTTTAGCGTTGTCCAGCACCACAGAAACATTGGCGGTTGCGACCATTTGTTTGACTCCATTTTGCAATCGGTGAATACCATTGTTGTTAGGATCATTGGTAATCAAGGCATAATCATAATTTAAATCATCAATGTAATTTAATACCAAGGCAATGTCTCCACTATTGTTGGAATTCATGTCCTCAAACGATTGAATATCAGCTTCAATGCATTCCGCCCCAACGGCATTTAAAATTGCATATTCGCCTAGTTTAAAATCTGTTAAATTGGGAATGTAGGTGGTTGTTAATTGATAGATGCGGTTGCCAGTGTTGTCTGTTGTAACTTCCCAGCGAGCGGGATCACGTTCTAAGTAATTTCTTCTGTCTCCTTCAAAAGCGGGTTGCGAAAACACCCATAAAGGAACTTTCGTCAAGCGATAATTGAGTTGCCCTTCATAGAGATTTGAAGGAGAAACGTTGGGTTTGTGTTCATACCACTCCCGGTCTTTTGTGTACAACACATTCATCCCGAGATTACCAATGACATTTGACTGAATGTGGCCAAACTCCTTGCCATAGCCATCATGTGGCTCATACGATATTCCTGCATTGTTCCACCAAGTGTTCCTCGCAGCGGCATTGGGGCCGGCGCAAAGGTCGCCACTGCTATCATGATTCCAATTCGTTTGTGTATTCGTTATCAAGTTTTCAAAGGGACTGTCTTTGTGAAAGTCCATCCTGATCACTGCATTTCCTGAAGTTCTGGAAACGACATTGCCGTGACCACCATGATCCAGACTGACACCATGCAACCAGGAAGGCGTTGAATTTACTGTAATTGTTGCATCTTCCAATAGATTGTATTCACTATCAGAGATGTAAATAGCATGATGTCCTTCCCTTCCAGTAATCGTGATGTTTTTTACTGTTGAATAAACGGTTCCCTTGCCTATCTGCATCCCATTATCACTATTAACGATGGTCACATTGTTTACCCAACCGTTTTTTACATGGAAAAACCCAATACCGTTAAACCCAGGCTCTGATAAGTGTGGAGCAGCAGTCGGGGAGTTAAACTCAATACGAATGTCTCGAATGCCCACCTCTTCAATATGATTGGTTTTAAAGACTTTAGGCGCCCAACTCAGTTGAATGTCAAGCGGCAAGGGTTCCTTCAATGTAATCAAATGCCGTTCTATCCGTTCAATGGTAAAGTACTTGGTATCATCAGCTCCGCCCCACGAGCAAGGATTATTCGTTGACCAGTTATCGGTCTGATTGTTATGAACATGTTGCCAAAAAGAACCATAAAGGTTATCATCTGTCCAACGAACACCGATTAACTCACCAACCGAAAAGTATTGCTGTGCGCTTTGAACGGTGAGCGTTTTATCACCTCGTTTGCAAGGTTCAATAATCGGATAATTTGTAGACGAGGTTGTTCCGCGAAAGCTAATAATATTACCTTCATGCCCATAGGAGAAATTACTTCGGTAACCACCTTCAAAAACTGTAGCACTATTGGGCACATAAAACACGGTACCGTTAGCTTGTTGACTGCTTCCCTTAAGAACGATATTGCTTTTATTAATGGTAATGGCACGACCTAACTGATATACACCAGCAGGAAAAAAGAGGACTGCATTGTTGTTGTTATTTATGATTTGCTGAATAAGTGGCTGATCATCTTGTCCGTCGTTAGGAATAACACCTAGGTTGACAACATTGATCGTTGGGGTGGGATTGGGCAATGCCGCCTCTCCTGAATGATAGCCCGCATAAGAGAAATCAGGCAACCGGCCGCGCGGATCCCACAATTCACCAGCAACACCCCACAGCAAGGAGTGAACAGGCGGACTGCCCGGCTCGCTAACATCAGTGAGTTGTACCATGACTGGTGTAGGGAAAGAAGCGATGCCATTTCTTGTGGCCGTGACGTCAATACTAAATGCGCCATATCGTTCAAAATCAAGCAGAGCACCGTCTTTTACTGTAATCTGTCCTGTGCTAGAATTGATTTGGAAAGCATTAGCCGCAGCTTCATTACCAGTAATCTGGAAAGTGATGCTTGCGTTACTATTGTTAAATTCAAGGCATTGCACAGTACCGACGACTGTTCCGTTGTTGCTGTTCTCTGGAATGGAGAAAGACTGATAGTCGCAAATACCAAATGCCTGATTTTTGAAATTGTGATCAATAGGGAGTTGGTTTGTGGCATTCCACTTGTGTGCCAGATAACCTTCTAGGGCAGAAAGCTGACATCGATCAAGCGCATACTGAAAGACGAGTACTTCGTAAATAGCGCCTTTAAACGACCTTAGACCGCTACTATTGCCTGATCCAAGGCCTAGGGGAGAATCATTGCTTAGAGAGCCTGTATTTCGCCTCAGGACATAAGAATTCATTAAATTGAGCACTTCGTTTCCAGTAACAGTCTGCGAAAAGATAGTTTTTTGACTCGGCGCTCCAAAGTGCCACAAGTAATCTCCTGCCCGGACGGAGCCAATTCTATTACTATTCTTTTGAACAAGAATTCCATAAGGTGTTGAATAATAAGCGTTTTTAGACACTACCCATCCTCTACCATCCACATCCCCATCTGGCCAGTTGGTGGTTTCCATTGAAAATAGTGCTACAACTGTCATTTCATCATTAGGACCATTATCCAGATCTATACTTGAAAGATAATCATCGGCACCATCAAATAGTAGCCCACCTCCATTGCTGTATAGTGGACGCTGTGCATTGGAAGGTGCTACTGCATGATAACTATTGCCTGACTTGTCTTTCCACTGGTCAATCGCCACATTATTAGTAGGAATACTCCCATTGCCATTGATATCAGCACCGTCAAACCATGCTGATGGTGAGTAGTCAAGCGGAGAGAAAGTGCTTCCTTCCAATATATTGAGGAGTAAAAAGGAAATCAAGAACAGTATTGCGTGGTTCTTTTTCATTAGAATGAATTATATTCTACTTAAGATACAAATATTTAATAATGAACAATGAATAGTGAACAATGAATAATTATCTTAAAAGTATATTGCAAGAGTTCAATTTTGGGTTCAACACTCAAATCGTTAGTTTTGCACTGTGAAATGGATTAAAATTTTGCTGGGAATTGTTTTGATAGGTATTATTGCGCTAGCCATTCTTGTTTCAAATTCTTCAATAAAAACGGTTCCAACCATTGATAGTCAGCGACTAATAGTTACAACTGAAGATACTAACTTACTACTTGGAAATAAGTGGAAGGTTTCTCTATTGAATAATAAAAATCACTTTAAAATAGTAAATCAGCAAAACGGTCAAACTGTATTTGAGAATACCCCGAATTTTGCATTCTTATCAGCAGCCAGTGCACAGGAAACAGTCAAAGAGTACCGAGGCTCCTTCTACTTTAAAGATAAAAGAAAACAGACTTTTAGAAACCAGTCTATCAATAAAATCACCCACAACGACACTACACTTGTGCTTGAAGGTACCTTGTCTGAAGGCAACACTAGCGTTCCGTACTCCCTAGCGTTTTCTGTTAGGAGCACTGAAACGCTCCGCTTCGAATTCAAAATCCAGAGCACCACAGTAAATAGGGCACAGCTCACCCTAAAAGCAACAACAGCCGAACAGATCACAGGTTTTGGCAGTCAGTTCTCCAAATATAATATTAAGGGGGAAGCCATCCCGGTATTCGTATCTGAGCAAGGCATTGGCAAGGGCGATCAACCCGTAACTCGCCTGGTGAATCTCATGGCAAAGTCTGGTGGAAGCTGGTATACCAGTTACGCCACAGTACCGTTCTTTATCAGTTCTAAGAATTACGGCTTGTCCCTAGACAATTACGAGTATAGTATTTTCGATTTCAAGCAATCTGAACAATCTAAAGTCCTATGTTGGTCAAATCATATGACGGGCACTTTATACAGCGCAAACAGCAACCTTGAAATCATTGAAGATTACACGGCTCGAACAGGAAGAATGACAGGATTGCCCTCCTGGACACAAGACGGCATCATCCTTGGGTTTCAGGGTGGTACTGATGTCGTTTTGGAGAAGTATCAAAAACTCAAAAAAGCAGGTGCAAAAATCTCAGGAGTCTGGATTCAGGACTGGGTCGGACAGCGCACAAGCTCCTTCGGCAAACAGTTGTGGTGGAATTGGGAATTAGATACAGAACGCTATCATGATTGGGAACGATTCAAGGAAACCTTGCGCCAAGACAGTGTCAAAATCCTAGGCTATATCAACCCGTTTTTAGTCGATGTGAAGGAGCGAGAAACGAATCAGCGCAACCTTTTTAAAGAAGCATGGGACAAAGGCTTACTGGTTACGGACGCCCAAGGAAAACCAATGTTGATCAAGAATACCAGTTTCTCTTCCGGTATTCTTGATCTGAGCAATCCCAAATGTCAGGATTGGGTCAAGGCCGTTATCAAGGAAAATATGATTGATATTGGCTTGGATGGCTGGATGGCAGACTTTGGTGAAGCCTTGCCTTATGAGGTCACGCTGCATGATGGAGTATCCCAGGTTTACCACAATAAATATCCAGAAGTCTGGGCACAACTCAACCGGGAAGCCATTCGCGAAGCAGGCAAGGAGGATCAGCTGTTCTTTTTCAGTCGGTCGGGGTTTACAAATAGCCCTAGAACGACTACTGCCTTTTGGTTGGGTGATCAAATGGTTGATTGGGGCACACACGACGGGCTAAAATCTGCAGTGACAGGACTGGTAACTGCTGGCGTATCAGGCATGTCCATCAATCATTCAGATATTGGTGGTTACACTACGATTGTTCGCTGGCCACTGAATATCACACGATCTGAGGAGTTGATGATTCGTTGGTCGGAGCTGAATGTCTTTTCTTCGCTTTATCGGTCGCATGAGGGCAATATACCTGATGCTAATGTCCAATTGTACAATAATGACAAGGCGATGGACGCGGTGGCTTATTTCTCTCAACTGTTTAGTGCTATGAAGCCGTATCGCTTGAGTTTGATGGCGGAATATCGAAGGACTGGAAAGCCTTTGGTCTTGCACCCGTTATTGCTAGAGCCTGAGAATCCTGCATTTGCTGAATACACGTATCATGGATTTTTCTTTGGAAATAACGTGTATGTGTCGCCGGTTGTCGAGAAGGGCGAAAAGGAGAAGGCTGTTGATCTGTCTAAGGGGAAATGGGTGCACGTATGGACTGATCAAACATTTGAAGGCGGGAGAACTGTGAAAGTGGCCGCTCCTTTAGGACAACCGCCTGTTTTTGTGAGGGATGACGCTGCACTCAAAACGGTGTTTAGAGAACACATCAGGAAATATGGATTGTTGTTTAATCGCTCCTAACCAATGCCTATTTTAAAAAACATTGAAAAGTAGTAACTTGCTTCAAATAATAGATCGATGCGCAACTGTTTTCTGATTTTCTTGGTGCTGATTTTCCTGGTGGGGTGTGGGAAAGACGCAAACTCACCTGAAGCCATCACCACAAAATTTGTAGAGCTCATGACAAACGGGGACAAGACTGGTGCTGCAAAACTGGGCACGGAGCCTACCTCCAGATATCTAGACTTCAGAGAAACGAGTATGGAAATGCTAGGAGAAAACGATGAAGCCATTGACGTGACTTCAGTAAAGTGTTTTGTGGAAGACGAGCAAGCTAATTGCCTGATGTGCTGTGATCCGAATGGTGAAAAGCAAAATATTACCCTAGTAAAAATCAAGGATAAATGGCTAGTAGATATCAACGTAGATGCCTTGATCAAGGATCTTAACGATGCGATGTCTGATTTAGATGAGGCACAAAAAGAAGAAGAAGAAATTAAATAAATTAACCATGGGAAAAGTTACAGGAATCGGCGGTATTTTCTTTAAATGTGAGGACCCGACCAAACAAAAAGACTGGTACGATCAACATCTAGGCCTTGTTACTGATAAATACGGTTCTTTGTTTGAATGGCGTCAAGCTAAAGACAATGAAAAGGTTGGCTACACACAATGGAGCCCCTTCAAGGATGATACAGACTATTTTGCTCCGTCAGACAAGCCTTATATGATCAATTATCGCGTAGAAGGCATTGAGGAATTGATCGAATCACTCCGAAAGAGTGGGGTCAACATCGTAGGCGAAATTCAGTCCTTTGATTATGGCAAATTTGCTCATATCATGGATCCAGAAGGCAACAAGATTGAACTTTGGGAGCCTGTAGATGAAGTGTTTACTAAGATGTACGAGGGCAAAACGACAAAGTAGTAAGTGCTTGTTAGCAACAACGAGGGAATTTGAGTACTGAAAGTACGGCATCTCATAGCCCAGGGTGAAACCCTGGGAACAGAAATCCCCACAATACTGAGCGCTGAAGGTGCGACATATTTTACCTAAACGCCTTGAAAAACAAACGAGATTCCGAAAATTGAATCTATTAGTTAGAAATAAAAACAATGCAAGACATCCTTGACAGCGAAAGCAACATTCCAGAAATCGAATCTCGCGAAGAACAATTGCTAAAACTTTATATCGGGAACAACGAAGACTATTATTTAGAAAAATGGAAGTCAATCAATCAAGGAAAAATTGCTAGTTTTAATATTGCCGCTTTTTTCCTAAGCATCTTCAGGCTGTTGTATCGCAAAATGTATTTTGAATTCCTTATCCTCTTGTCAATTAACATTGGAATGGCTGTGGTAGATACTTATTTGATTGAACCATTACTATCAACAGATCTTATGGATATTTACAATCTTCTTTCTGGTCTTGCCCTTTGGCTGGTGCTTGGTTTTTATGGCAATTACTTTTATCTAAAAAGAGCACAATTGAATATCTCAAACCTAGAGAACGAAGGATATCCGGAAGAACAGCTTAAAGCAAAAATTGTAGAAAAAGGTGGAACAAGTATGAGACTTGTAGTGTTGGTTTTTGTGATAAGCATAGCAACACTTTATATTTTATTATGATTGTTTTGCCTTAATTTTAACTGAACGTGCCTTGGTAATCATTAAAAAAAAACGCCCTAATTCAGAAAATCAGAACGTTCGTATGTGTTGATTAGCAATGAACCCCTTATTCAAATACTAAAAAATTGTCATTTGTATCTAGCTCGAGCTGTTCCTCGACTGCAAATTTCCCGTCACCGCGTACTTTAAGGCCATCTATACTACGAATGCGATAGGAGGTTTTTCCAATTTCCGGGACATCAGCGGATAAGAGAACTGCCTCAACACCAAATACCATTTGGGTTTCCCCTTTGTACTTAACACCTGAGGATTCGGTGAGATTGACAGCACCTTTGAAGTTACCTTCCAGCATAGCTGCAATCTCTGGCATTTTTGCTTCGATGGAGCCAGTAGCAGTGTTTTCACCATTGAAGGTGAAGGAATCAGAAGACAGGACATGAGTGATGATGTAAACCTGATTATTCACTACCATTTCCTTGAGTGTCTCTAAGTCTTTACGGATTTCGGCATTGCTCAGATAACTATCGAGCTGACTCCACGAGACACCACGCTTCAGGGTATTGCCGTCAATTGAAAAACTAACTTTATTCATCGTCTGAAAGGCAGCTTTTAGCGCGGCTTTGCGATCATCATCTGAAGCGGTATTGTCTTTTGCTTTAAGGAAATACATAGCGAGTTCCACACTTGCTTCCAAATCTACTTTAGAGGACTTGGATCCAGAGATTTCTGTAGCCAGTTTGCTCTCTTCAATTTCCAGTGTGGAGTCCCCTTCAAAGAGATCCATTAGTCCGGAGTCAATGTGCTTGAGTGTTTCATCTTGAAACAGATCCTTGATCCAAGCAAGGACGCCCTTGTCATTCCTTATCAGTAAATCCAATGGTTCGATGTTGTCTCTAGGCGTAAGTACTGGATTAAACCCATTTTTCTTAATGAGTTGAATGAGTTCATCATTGTTGTCACAGTTAAACATAGTCGTTTAGTTTTTTTGATTATAGAAATGTGGCATTTCATGCACTTTAATCCCTCGTTGATCTGCGATATTTAGTTTTTGAATGGCCAGCACGGCCTCATCAAATGAAAACCGTATATCGGCTCCAGACAAACGATTTAAATAAAAGATCTCAGCAAATTTGACCGCTGCTGAAACAGGAATCGTTCCTTCCATCCCAATAGTAAACGGCACCAATTCCGCTAGTTTTTCCGCATGCCCCTTGGAGTGGCAAGCATTAATCAACAATAATTCAGGCAACAGATCTTTCGTTTTCAGTTGTTCGAAAATACGATACAACCGATCAGCCGTCACACCATCAGCATCATTGGAATCATCGACAAAGAGCAGTTCTCCGTGTCTTGATCCATGTACTGAGATATGCACAATCCTTGCTGGGTTCATGGTCAATTCCTTCAATAACTCAAAGGCTTCGACCTGAGCTCGTTGATGGAATGTTATTGTTCGATGTGATTCCAAAACCGAGTTAATTTCCTTTTGCTCCCGATCAAACAAAGCAGCAGCCATATTATTAGGATTGGCATACAGATATAAAATATCGTTTAATTCGGATTCAGTATTGCGAGATTGCTTCGTGCGGATTTTTCTAAAAAAATGATCTGTATCGGTTACCAACTGGTATCTATATAAAAACAATTCTGAAGGAGAATTAGTTCCCGAATCCTCCATTTTTTCTAATATTTTTAATCTATTTTCGAATTGTGATGAAGCGGGGAAGTCAACCGTCAATTTTTCCCTCAAAATTTCAATATGTATCCTTGCTTCATCGACTAATTGTATGTAAGCAGCATCAAGACCACTAACATAATCAGCGATTTGCTGCAAATAAGCCATTTGGTCTTTGTCCGAATACTCCGATAGCCAACCGTCATTTGGAACGCGGTATTCGTTAAGTGCTGCAATACCAGAAGACTCCCAAAGACAGTGCCTTGTAAGGATTGGAAAAAACTTGATCTGATTAGCCTTATGGCGTTTTACAAGAATCGGCTCAATCAATTGATACGCTGGAAGTGAGAATAGCTGTGCACTAATAAACAGTACAAATACACAACAGTCAGCTAACAGTTTGTCTGTTTCCTCGTCTAGTGGTTTGCCGGTATTCAAATGCTCAGGCGTATTTACCTTTACCTGGCCTTCTTCAATGTCAGGCCGCAGCATTTCCAGCAATCGGTGTGCTGTTGGTCTGTCTTGGCTATCGTAAAACAAAACAATGTTCATGTGGTACATAGATTTGTCTGACGAAGATAATATATTATATGTTTTTAGCCGAATTCCAGAGCTTTCTGTGAAACGATTGTCTAAAAAAGAATTTGTCGGGCTCCTCTGCACTCTCCCAGAGGCTGGCAATTACTCAAGGCTCAAACCGCTCTGCCTCTGGGTTCAACCAACCGGGCGGCGATCCGCACCTCCTATCCCTATGCCGCACCTTTTTCTGTTTTCCCAGTTCCTCAGAACCGCGACGGCGGAAATAAGCCTACATGACTCCTTGCTATTGAGGATATAGACAAAAGCAATTTGTAACCAACCCTTGAAACCTAATCCTTAACAAGGTGAGTAGTACCGTACCGATAAATTGTACTAGGAAATAAAGGTCTTCAACGCTTGAACACATGCTGACTTTTCAAAATGCCAACGGCTATATGGAAGGAAAAAGACCTGAACGCCAACACGTTCAAGGAGTTGCCACTTTTCAATTGGAATGATATCTCTGAATTGGCCTGGGAAACCCACCAAATCAATAACTAATGTCTGATTGTGTTTGTTGACAAGCACCAAGTCAACAGGAACGCCTGCAATCATATAGTTTTCAATGATTTGCGTGATGTTTAATTCAGCAAGTGTTTCCTTTACTTCTACTAGAAACCGATCGTTCTCAGGCTGACGATTGTCAATAGTTTTGAAAGGAATTGAGGCGATGCTGTCCACATAATCAAACAAGAGATTGGTAAATGACAGTTGCTTGGTATCGAAGGACGTGTATACCTTCTGCGTGTGCCGCGCCCTAGTAATACTGACGTTAAAGACATCTTCTCGATTCAAAAAGCGGTAGGCAGAAGGATGTGAAGCATCGTCCAGCGCAAAGGACAGGAACATGATATCGCGTTCCTCACCCTGAAAACTAAAGGCTGTACCCACTAATATCCGATGTCGGGCAATCTGTTGTCCAGAAAATTCTGTGGTAATTGCTTTGAGCAGATAATCTACTTGTTCGCGGAAGGGTGATAAAATACCGATGGTCTCACAGACTTTCGCCTCTAGAAGCGCCTCTTTTTCAATGATAGCGGTGATTTCTTGTAATATCGCTTGTGTTTCCCCATCATTGAAGCCTTTGCCTTCCCGTTTCCCGTCTACAGGGATGTGAAATACGCTTTGCGTCTGTTGATTGGCAGGGGTAGATCGCATGACGGTGAGCTTATCACTGTAAAACTTATTGTTGCTGAAGCGAATGATATCGGGCATACTACGATAGTGTTCATCCAGAAACTGGATTTGAGACTGGTTGCCTATAGCGTGCATTGCCAAGTCCAGAATGCTGTTGTTTCGATAATCGAGCAACTGATGATCTACGCCTCCTAGCTGATATTGAGTGGTGAGGTTTCGCTGTTGCTTAGTAGACAGAAACGAAAGGTGTCTCAACTGTTTTGGGTCACCAACGATGACTGCTTGCTTGCCGCGTTGCAGTAAGGGCAATACACTAGCAATATCGCATTGGGTGGCTTCGTCAATAATCACTAAATCGAATAACTCTTGTTTTAGGGGGAGCACGTCATAAATCTCATTACTGTTGACGGTCCAAACGGGGAAGGCTTGCAGAATTTTCGTAAAGTCAACTTGACTAAATGCATCTCCTTTAATTTGCCAACTTGAGGAATTTGAAATAGCACCTAAAAATGTTTTGAAGTTATTTCTACCGTATTCTAACGCCCTTTTTATTCGAAAATGATACTGTTGTTGAAGATAATCACGGATCAAATGTTTCTCTTCCTGGCCTAAGGATTCAATTTCTATGAGTTGTGCCCATAGCGGTCTTTCTTTTAGCAGATTTTGCTGGATATGTTCAAGCGGAAAATACTTTTGCGAAAGCTTTAAATTGTTCATTCGAAAAGCACTCAACATCTTTCTTGCGAATGGGCTAGGCACCAAAATCCCTGACTCAACATCATTAATGGTCTGACTGTCATCTAATTCTTTTTGTGTTATCAGACGAGCCTCGTGACTTAGGGTATTGATATTCTCCTTGACCCTCTCTATTTTTTCGGCTAACATTTTAATTTGGTGATGACTTATGGAAGCATGCGTCATTCCGAACACTAGTTCTTTTAATTTTTTCTTAAATTTCCTAACAAAGGAACGGTTGGAGGCATTAGAAACAATGTCTGGCATCTCAAAATCAATTGCTATTTTCTCAGCAATCACATTGACTGCCTGATCATTTTTTGAAGCAATCAACACCGTTTTTCCTTTTGCCATATACTCCACCGCAAGCGCTGCGATCGTGTAGGACTTCCCAGTCCCAGGTGGGCCAATTACCATAGAAAGTGGGTACTGATGTACAGCATTAAAGATCTTGAGCTGATTCTCACTTAAGGTAACGGGCAACATCACTGGTTGGCCAGGTTCCTTTTTTTTACTTGTATCTGATGATGTAAACAATGCCTTAATGACTGGAGAGAAGCTTCTGTGACCACTCAACTCCTTGAGTTCTGTCATGATTCCTCTTGAACCTCTTGGCTTTTTAGTGACGCCTATTCCTAAGGCACGAACCAATAGACATTTATCCGATTTTTTTATCGGGGATTTCAAAGATTCTATGGTAATGGAAGCATCGTGATCCGTTAATTGTGCGATTGACAAATGAGGACAATTCGTTTGAAAGAATGTTTCAATGGCTAGTAGCGCTGCGAAATCTAGCTTGCCCTTAGGCATAGCATCAGTAAGGGTATCGTAGTTTATAGCGGCTTCTCCTTTTGCTCCTTGATTAATTATGGTTAAAATCCCAGGATTTATCACTGGTTTATCCCGATTGATTACAATAGAATAAATTTCGTGCTTTAGTATAACTTCTGCTGGGTATAGATAGACAGGTGCAACGACTTGCTGTGTTTTTCCTAGCATTTTGACCTTTCCCTTCAAAAATAACGCACCACAATACAAGGACTCGACCTTTGCATATCCCAGCATATGAGTGTAGACTGTCTCTCCCCATTCAGAATCCACAGGAAACAAATTTCCAGTATTTTCTAGTGACTCGAAGGAATCCAGCAACATTTGGTGTTTTACCTTAGTGCCAAAAAAGTTAAGAAGATTGGCGCTTCTCAGATCGGTCTGATAGCAATCGTGATAGTATTCCGTTATTTTGTTAAGATCGACCAATTCATTCATTAAAATATGACAGGTTTGCCTGATTTATGCCGCCACCAAAGGAAACCCATCCCAACAAGGCCACACAATATGAAGATTACAGCAATTCCTTGTGCCTGGGTCATTGGTAAACCGAAGAAGTAATTCCCTACATCATTCACCCGAATAATTTCTATCAAATATCGCTCAACTCCGTTTAAAACCAAATACATGAAAAACAGTAGTCCAGCAATTTTAATTTTTGTACGCAAGGCCCAAAAGATAAGAAAAGCCGTTACGCCATAAATTGCTTCATAAATCGATGTTGGGTATACTGGTTCAGGAAGTTTATGACAATAGTGACCAGTGCAACCTGGTATCTCAACACCGTCATTATTAACGTTGTTTGGATAGTCAAATCCCCAGAACCAATCGGGAAAAGCAGCTAAGAATCCAGGACGAGCGGCAAAATCGCTGACAATCCCCCAGTCTCCATCACCTGAAAAGTGGCAGCCAAGTCTTCCAATCGCATATCCAAGCAATAATACTGGCGCTCCTGCATCCATTATATGAATCACCTTAAGGCCTATTTTTTTACAATAGAAGAATAAAAACACAAAAGCACCGATGAGACCACCGTAAATTGCCATACCACTTCCAGAAAAGAAGGTGCCAAATGGATCCAATAAAAACTGATCAAAATCATCGATGATGGCAAATACCTTGGCACCAACAATACCTGATACTGCGGCCATAATCACCAAATCCAGGGATCGTTCATGTGGTAGGACCAATTTCTTTTTGATGACTGGTGGGTCTAGTTTTCGCTTATTAAAGTCATACCAAGTAAATCCGGCCAATGCAATGCCACCCAAAATACCAGTCAGAAAATTCCCTTTACTAGAGAATAAAACGGAAGCTCCATCTAACTTAAATTCATCGAAATTGGCAATGATGTAAGGAATCTTAGCACCAAGTACAAACCCTACTAATGCATTCACAATAAGTGCTGAAATGGGGGCTGGCGCACCAATTATCTCCTCTTCCTCGGTACCTTCTAACAAGCCTTCTTCTTCCTTTCGTTTCAAATCTTTGTTAAAGAAAAAGCCGGACACAATAAAAACAAATGCTAGGAACAAGCCAAATGTTTTAACAATGCTGAATGCATTTCCCTGAGCTGTTCCGATCAGAGCGTGCATGATGTATGATAAATCTGGATACATAATAGAATATTGTGGGGCAAAAATAGAAATAATTCATTCAACTTACGTTAATGCGGACTTAAACCTTATTAAGGAAATCTAAATTCGCCTTTTTCTTGACTATTTTGGGGCTTACCCGAGCGTCTCCAACGCACAATCCAAGCACTCAACGCTCGGGTCGGGCTGCTGCATGGCTCACTTCTCGTTCGGCCCTTCGTTTCACTCTGGTCTTCGCCTGCCGGCTCACCATTTCACATCCCTAAGCCGGTTCTATTCATAATATTCTGTAATTGGCAATTGGGTAAATTGAGAATGGAGCCCTTTTTATAAGGCAACTCGGAACTTATTCACCAAAAACGCTGTTCAAGCACAACAACTGTACATTTATGTTTTTAAATTGTATTTTAGCGACAAAATAAGCAAAATGAAAAAAATAGTAAATACAAAAGATGCACCTGCTCCAGTTGGACCTTATAATCAAGCGACACAAGCAAACGGTATTTTATATGGCTCAGGCCAAATCGCTCTTGATCCCGCTACTGGCGAATTAGTTCAGGAATCAATTGAGGCGGAGACACATCAGGTGTTAAAAAACATTGGGGCGGTACTAAAACAAGCTGGATTGACCTACGAACACATCCTAAAATGCTCCGTATTTGTAGCTGACATGAATATGTACAGCCGTATCAATGCGGTATACTCTGAATACTTCAATGATGACACCGCACCAGCAAGGGAGTTGGTCGAAGTTGCAAATCTACCTAAATTCGTAAATATAGAAATTTCATTTATCGCAATAGTTGAATAAGAATTATGTCTGACAAAAAACGTGTATTATCCTGCATCCAGCCAACTGGCGACATGCATTTTGGCAATTATTTTGGTGCAGTAAAAAACTGGGTAGATCTTCAGGAAAACTACAATTGTGTTTATGGTGTTGTTGACTATCACGCCATGACTACTCCCTACAAACCAGATAAACTAAGACAAGCGACTTGGGAGATTATCTTCAGTCTTTTGGCTGTTGGTGTTGAAAAAGAAAACCTGTTTATCCAATCCTTAATACCAGAACATGTTGAGCTATGCTGGATTTTCAACTGCTTTAGCTCTTATGGACAACTCCAGCGAATGACACAGTTTAAAGACAAGACGAGTCAGGCGAAAGATCAGACAAAAGAGGCTTTTATATCAACGGGCTTGTTCGATTATCCGGTGTTGCAATCAGCAGATATCCTGATGTATCATGCGGACTTTGTTCCTGTGGGTAAGGACCAGGATCAACATTTGGAGCTTTGCAGGGGTATTGCCAATCGTTTCAATAACCAAGTAGGCAAGGAGTATTTCGTATTACCGGAAACACTGCACACCGAAACACCAAAGATTATGTCTACTGCAGATCCGACACGCAAAATGAGTAAGAGTGCTGGTGAGAAACACTACATCAATGTATTTGGTGAGCAGGCCAGAATTCTCAAGCAAGTCAAATCGGCGGTCACAGACGCTGGAGCATCCACCATGGCAGTAGACGAATCAGGAATGCGCGAAAAGTCAGCAGGTGTTGAGAACCTCTTCGAATTACTGAAGGCATGTGGTAGGTTAGATGCATACAAAGACCTAGAAACAAAATATAACGAAGACAGTTTGTCATACGGCGATCTAAAAGGCACAGTAGGGGAAGCGCTAGCCGCATTGTCTGCTGGGTTCGTAGAGCGAAAACAAGCACTAAAAGCAGATAAAAAGAATGTGAAGTACCAGATTCAACAGTCTTCTGCTGAAATTCGAAAGCGAGCACAGGAAACACTTAAGGAAGTACGACAATTAACAGGATTAGGCAGTTTAAAATATTAGTATGAAAATCATTTGTATCGGTCGAAATTACGTTGATCACGCAAAGGAACTGAATAACGCAGTTCCTACAAAACCATTGGTGTTCATGAAGCCTGATACTGCTGTTCTTAGAAAGGGACGACCGTTTTATTATCCGGATTTCTCCAATGAGATTCACTATGAAGCGGAGGTCGTGTTAAAAATTTGTAAGAATGGACGTCATATTGAAGAAGAGTTTGCTCAAAACTACTACAATCAAATCACTCTTGGCTTGGACATGACTGCTCGTGACCTGCAAAGTCAGCTCAAGAAAAAGGGACACCCTTGGGAGATTGCCAAAGGGTTTGACGCTTCAGCGGTGATCGGAGAATTTATCTCGATGGAGGACTTTGATCCCAAAGCAATTAACTTTCAACTGCATAAAAATGGGGAAGCGGTGCAAAACGGTAATACTAAAGATCTGATTTTCCCTTTTGCACATTTATTGGCTTATGTGTCTCAATACTTTAAGCTTCATATCGGAGATTTGATTTTTACGGGAACGCCGGCAGGTGTTGGCCCAATTACCATTGGTGATCAATATGAAGGATTTATTGGAGAACAATCATTGTTGAAATGTGAAATCAGGTAGGTCAAATGAATCAAGCTACAACACGGAAACATCGCCTAGCTTGATACGTATTTACTTTAAAGCTCAATTATATTTCAAGATGCGCGCACCGGATAGGAGCGGGTCGAAGCATGGATGCAGCCGTGTGGTGCAAGGAGTGGCGACGGCTGACAAAGGAAGACTAGCCACGACTAATGCAACACCGACTGTAGGCATGCTGAGTACGAGCGGATAGCCGGAATTTGCGCCCTAATAATGATTCGTAAATCAGATTCGTAGCTAGACTCTAAAATATTTCCTTACTTTTACCAGAATTTGAATCAAAAAATATGAAAGTTAAGTTTTGTGGAGCTGCCAGAGAAGTTACAGGAAGTGCGCATCTGGTAAAATTAGATAATGGGTATAAAATCCTACTTGATTGTGGTCTATATCAAGGCAATGATAAGGAAATGGCTGACTTTAACAGTTCTTGGGGGTTTGACCCTGCTGAGGTTGATTGCCTTATCCTATCTCATGCGCACATAGATCATGCGGGGCGTATTCCAAAACTGATCAGAGATGGGTTTAAAGGAAAAATCTTTTGTACACATGCCACTCGTAGCCTTTGCGCCCTTATGCTCCTGGACAGTGGTAGAATCCAAGAAAGAGAAGCTTCTTGGAAAAGTAAAAGGCAAAAGAAAAAGATTGAACCACTATATACTGCCGCTGACGCCAAAATCGCTATGAACAGATTTGAGAGCTATGGCTATAACAACTGGGTTCGCGTTCGAAAAGGAGTTCGTATGATGTTTAGGGACTCTGGACACATCCTAGGAAGTGCAAGCGTGACATTGAGTATTCGTGAAAAAGGCAAACGCAAGATAAAACTAGGATTTACAGGCGATATTGGACGTCCTAACCGACCTATTTTGAGAGATCCTATCCCAATGCCAGAACTTGATTATCTGATCTCAGAATCCACCTACGGGAATAAAGAGCATGCAGCACCGCCAAATGAGACCAATCGCTTTCTTGAAATCATAAAGAAAACATGCGTTGAGAATAAAGGTAAGGTGCTTATTCCTGCATTTAGCGTAGGGAGAACACAGGAGATTGTATATATGCTGGACCAACTGCATACTGCGAACCTCCTACCCAGGATACCAGTATATGTCGATAGTCCATTGTCAGTAAATACCACAAAAGTTTTTGGTGCGCACCCTGAGTGTTATGATGAGGATCTTAGTGAATACTTGCTGATTGACGACAATCCTTTTGGGTTTAATTCGCTCACCTATGTCCATAAGCAAGAGGAGTCGAAGAAACTAAATGAGTCTGACGAACCGTGTATCATCATTGCCTCGGCAGGGATGATCAATGCGGGACGAATTAAGCATCATGTATATCATAACATTGAGAAACCAGAATGTACCATTTTGATTGTTGGATATTGTTCTCCAAGAACACCAGGAGGTGCATTGCGAGCTGGGAAAAAGAAATTAAAGCTATTTGGAGAAATACTGGATGTAAAAGCTAAAGTTGAACTCATGGACTCTTTCAGTGCCCATGCAGACCGACTTGAGATGGTTGATTTTATGAAAAACCAAAAAAATCTGAAAAAATTGTTCCTTGTGCATGGACAATACGACACACAAGAGGCTTTTGGTGCGTTCTTAGAGAAGAATGGCATTGGTCCAGTTGTGATTCCAACGCTTTACCAAGAAATTGAACTAAATTAAGCACCTACAACAGTTTTAACGACTAAAGGCACTTTTTTTGTAGGGTTTATTACAAACGTAGAAACTATGTTAAACCGACACATACTCCTTCTAACTGTGATTGCACTGCTTCTGGCTGGTTGCAAAAAAGCTTCAAAACTAGATAGTATTGCACTAGGAGAATACAATCCCGACATTGCATTTCCTTTGATCAACGCTAATGTGACTGCTAGTGATTTGCTGGGAAGCTTTAGTGAAGGCACTAATTTAGAGGAAGGCTCTGACGGTTCCCTTACGTTTGTGTATGAGGGAGATGGATTTGGTTTAAAGAGTACGGAGGTCACTCAACTGATCCCTAATTTCTCTTTTCCGATGGTGGACACTGCTTTTGGGTTCCCTTACAACCTTCCCAACAATACCTTTGTTGACTTTGTGAACATCAGGTCTGGAATAATCGGTGTGGCAGTGTCTAATAATCATGCAGAGCCAGTAGAATTTACTCTTACAATTCCAGACATTACTTTAAACGGGGTGCCTTTTGAACAGACGGAAATCGTTGCTACAACAGGGATATTCGTGGAGACTTATCCTGTTGCGGGCTATGTATTGACACCTAACGCCGACTCTTTAAATTTTTATTATACTGCAAAATTAGTAAATTCCGGAACTTTTGTGACTTTGTATAGCGCACCAGATCCACTTGTTGCATTAGACTCAATGCGGTATTCTTATGCGGAAGGGTTTCTAGGCAATGGTACCTTCCCGATTCCTAGAGATACGATAGAAATTGATTTATTTGATCAAGTTTCAGGAAATGTATTTTTTGAAGAACCTTCAATCACCGTAACTATTAAAAACAGTTTTGGCTTCCCGGTAAAAGGAAAATTCGATATTCTGGATGCTCATTTAATTGATGGAACGGTGCTACCACTCATCAACAGTACACTGAACAACGGATTTACGGTGGATCATCCTACTTTCGCAGAGGTCGGACAAATCAAGCAAACTGTTTTTGTTGTTGATAATACAAATTCGAATATTAACACCATCATAGGACAACCGATAGCCTTTTTTGATTACAAGGTAACGCCTCAAGCCAATCCAACAAACGACACCACTCAATTAGGGTTTCTTACAGACTCTAGCGAGCTTTCTCTTGATATATTGGTGGAATTGCCCTTGTATGGAACGGCGGAGAACTTTACGATTTCAGATACGCTTGCGATCTCATTGGCTATCTATGAGAAAATGGACTACGCAAAACTAAGAGTCTTGACTGATAATGGATTTCCTGTAGATGTGTATACTCAAGTCTATTTCCTCAATTCGAATTACGAAGTACTGGATAGTCTTGCCACAAATGCTAGTGAGAGTTTACTGGCGTCTGCTAGCATTGATGCTGGAGGGCGGGTCACAACACCTACAACTAAAACGACTGAATACGAGTTGTTGGAAGATCGCTTTGATGTCTTAAAACAGGAGGCAAAATATCTAAAATTGAAAAGTTCGTTTTCTACGATAAACAATGGGCAAGAATCTGTTCGGATTTATTCTGATTACCATATGGGAATAAAGATTGGAGTCCTTGCGGGCATCCGACCACTTGATTAATTGATCGAGTGCTGTGAACGTCTAGCGAGTTGATCTAACCATTATGCTAATAAGAGTTTCGGTATTGATATGAAAGATCATGAGAACATACTCGATAGTGGAGAAATCTATAAAGATCCCAATCGTGATCCATCAGACTTTATGAGTCCTCTTGAGATTCAAGATGAAAAAATTAAAAAAGTAAATTGGGAACGACTTGTTTTTGGGAAGGGACAATTAACTCATGAATTGTATTCTAGTGAATGGGCGTTACGCTTTTCTATTCCTCAGTATCCCTTTTTCCTTATTGCGCTTACTTGGGTGATTGCCCTTTTGTTGATGGCATTGACAGGATGGCCATATCTTCTCATAATATTAGGTGCTGCTGCTTTTCTTACAAGACATATTTTATCCAAATTCACGTCAAGCCCGATTGTTTTTGATAAGGAGACAGGGTTGTGCTGGAACGGGACTTCGCTTTTTGGAAAACAACGGGAAAAAGTCATTGGGCTAGAGGCGATTTTTGCAGTTCAGATCCTACAAGAATTTGTGCTAGGTGATGTTTCTAAGGGACAGTATTCCTACGAAATCAATCTAATTCTAAATGATAATTCTAGAATGAATATTACTGATCACGGCAATAAGAATCAGGCCTATAAGGAAGCGGAAATGCTAGCAAAGTTTTTATCAGTACCGCTGTACCATATGGGAATTGATGGACCAATCAAAGTGGCTTACCATGAAAAATGAATGCTCTATTGTATAATGGTTTCCCCATCAATTATTCAACCGTAATCGTTCTTGACGATTTGCGATTTCCCAAGTCGTTAAGAAAATTAAGCGGGCACGTTGTTGCATTTTTTTATACTCGATCTTTTCTTCAGTATCAGTAATGCGATGATAGTCTCGGTGTGTCCCATTAAAATAAAAGATGGCAGGAATCCCTTTCTTAGCAAAATTATAGTGATCAGAACGTTCGTAAAAGTTATTCGGATCGTCCAAAGCATTATAAGTGTAATCTAACTCCAGGTTTGTGTATTTAGCGTTTGCCGCCTCGTTGATATCATGCAAGTCCTGACTGAGTCGATCAGCGCCTATTACATAGATATAATCATTTCCTTTCTCGTGTTTTTCGTCGATTCGGCCTACCATATCTACATTCACATTGGCCACAGTGTTTTCAGGTAAAAAAACGGGTTCCTCTGAATAGTATTCTGAACCAAGCAATCCCTTTTCCTCTCCAGACACTGCCATGACTAATATACTACGTTTCGGTCCTTTTCCTTCTTGTTTTGCGATAACAAATGCTTCCGCTATCTCTAGAATTACAGAAGTGCCTGAACCATTGTCATCAGCACCATTATAGATGTCATCTCCAAGGCGGCCGAGATGATCGTAATGAGCGGTGACTACCACTACTTCGTCCTTGAGGACAGGGTCTGTACCTTCTATGAAACCAAGCACATTTTCAGCGTTGACGGTGCCGTGTTTCTCATCTTGTTTGATAGTGATATCGCAATCTAGCCTTACGGAAAGGGGCTCGCCTGTATTTTTAGTAAACTCACGGGCTTCTACGACTCGTTCAAACTTTTTTCCGATGATAGCTTTAGCCACATCAGGTGAAATGTATAAACTGTTACAGTATCTTCTTGCGGGGTCATTCTCGTCTAATCGGAAATACGTTTTCCGTAGTCTATAATTGTATTTATGAACATAAAATGGAATATTTCGCTCAATCATTAAAACGGAACGCACGCCCTTTTTCTTAGCTAATTGTAACTTTTCTTTATAATTATCAGTCCATTCAGAGGCTTCTGTCTTGCCAGTGATATAAGAAACATTATCTTTATCCCTTGGCTCACCCTGATAGATGAGAATGATTTTCCCTTTGACATCAATGCCCTCATAGTCACTATAATTCTCATCTTCAATCCCATACCCCAAATAAATGACCTCATCACGTTTAGTTGAAATCCTGGGACGATTAGTTTTAGAAAAACTGTAGAAATCTTTGAGGTGCTCAAACTCATTACCATTTACAGTAATGCTTATGTCCTGCCAGTCTTCGGTGATTAGTGGTACTTTTTGGTAGTAGGAGGTTTTGTTTTCTCCAATAGTCGGTAAGCCATAGTCTCTAAATTCATCAGCGATGTACTCCGCAGCTTCGCGCTGTCCTCTTGTTCCGGTTTCTCTTCCTTCTAGTTTGTCAGAAGCTAAGAAACGAAGGTGTTTTTTTAAGTCTTTAACGGTGATGGTTGCAGCCATTTTACTGGCATCATCCTGCACGTTCCAGTTGTCTGCAGCGTTGATTTCCTCAGTCAGGTCAATTGATTTTTCAGGTGTTGTTTCCTTTAGAGGGGCAGAACTGTCGATTACTTCCCCTTCTGCATTATAAAATACTGTTTTACCTCCGATTTTAATTTGGATGACAGCATCACTAGGGGTTTGTGCCTTCAATAAAATAAAAGGCATTAGCATAACAAGAAAAAATAGTTTGGATTTAACTAGCATGTATTGATTATATATTCTTTTTCGAATTCTAAGGTAAAAAATAGTTTTTACCTTAGCAATGAATATCAATTTTATTCACTCTTCTTTGATGTCTTCCTCCTTCAAAGGCTGTTCCAATAAATTGCTGAATCATCTCTGTTGCAACTTCCTTTGACACGTATCTTGAAGGAATTGAAAGCACATTGGCGTTGTTGTGTTGTCTTGAAAGTGAAGCCAGTTCTGCATTCCAGCATACCGCGGCACGAATTCCTGCATGCTTGTTGGCTGTCATTGCAACACCATTACCGCTTCCGCAAATAATAATACCTAAATCTGCTTCTTCTTTAAGAATGCTTGATGCTAAAGGGTGAATAAAGTCTGGATAATCGACAGATTCTGTATTATTTGTTCCAAAATCAAGTAGTTTCAAGTCTAGTGCCTTAGCAGCTGAAATAACTAGCTCCTTATAAGGAAAACCAGCATGGTCACACCCTACAGCTATTGTCTTTATCTCTTTCATGGCGTTTGAAGTTATTCAATCTAAAAAAGAAGCCCTTCGTCTTTTGAACAAAGGGCTTTTATTGAGTGGGCCCACCTGGACTCGAACCAGGGACCAACGGGTTATGAGTCCGTTGCTCTAACCAACTGAGCTATAGGCCCTCGTGGAATTATGCAACAAAGTTACATTCTTTGTTAACATATTACAAGCGATTCCGTTAAAAATCAATAGTAATTACGTTATTTTTAAAGAAATAGTTCCATTAGTGGCAAATCAGTTATATTTACGACCCGTTTTGATTGAATAGGAATATGCTTAAAACACATTTTTTAACTCGCGTTTCGCTTCGAGAGGATGATATTGAGTCATTTGACAAGTATCCGTTGTCCCTTCCTTTCCTAAAAACCTTTGACGGGCTTAATTTTCACCCTTCCGTCACCTTTATAGTAGGAGAGAATGGGAGTGGAAAGTCCACCTTGCTCGAAGGGTTGGCAGTGGCCTGGGGGTTTAATGCAGAAGGCGGAACAATCAATTTCTCATTTAATACGGTTGAAACACATTCCAATCTTGATCAATACCTTCGTGTTTCTAAAGGGATAAAAAGACCAAGTAGTGGTTTCTTCCTGAGGGCAGAAAGTTTTTATAACGTAGCGTCAGAAGTAGATAGGCTAGCGATTGCAGATTACTATGGCGGAAAATCCTTACATGAACAATCGCACGGAGAATCTTTCTTTTCCTTGTTTATGCACAGTTTTCGTGGTAAAGGATTATATATTTTGGATGAACCTGAAGCCGCATTATCTCCTGACCGTCAACTGTCTTTTCTTGTTCGGTTACATGAATTGGTAGAAAGCGGATGTCAATTCATAATTGCAACACACTCCCCAATTCTAATGAGTTATCCCAATTCTGAAATCTACCAAATATCAGAAGATTCCATTGAATTAACAGCATACGAAGACACGGCGCATTTTCAAACCACAAAGAATTTTTTAAATAATCATGCCCTTATGATTAAAAACTTAACAGGAATTTCTGATCAAGCTTAGAAAGTTAACTTAGCAGAATTATGAATCGTTAGGTTAACAAGGATATTATGGCACTTTTACTGACCGTCCTCTAATACTCAGCTAGGCACAACCAAGAAAATATAGTCAGCGCATCCGCCGTCACGGTTCTTTCACTTATAACACTTGTCGAGTTATATCTGCCGTAACAGTTTTTCACCATTTAATGATGAAGAAGAAGTTTCTTCGTAATACTTTTCTCATTATTGGAAACTTCTATAAAATAGATACCCTCTGGAAATAGGGTTAAATCATATTTTTTTGAAAATTCGCCGATAACCTCTTTTAATGACTCTTCAAGTAGTATTTTTCCAGTGTAAGCCATGATTTTAATCTGCAAATCTGTTACCTGGTTCAAGTCTAAATTTAAGGTAAATTTGTCCTTTGTTGGATTTGGTGTCAGTTGGATTGAAAATACCTCCTTAACGTTAAGATCTTCTGTTGGAATTAAGGAACCTCCATAAATTCTGACATGCCCCGAATTGTTGCCATTGTCACTGTTGTAAATAGCTCCTGCCGCTACCCTTTTACCATCTGAGGACAGTGCTACGGCCCAACCAAAACGGTCTTCTGTGGCTACACCAAGCACATCACTTCCAATCTGTGTCCAGACGCCTCCAATTTCGTCATAAATGCTCAGTTTCCCAGCATTGTTACCGTTTTCACTGTTGAATGGTGCTCCGATAGCCACACGCTTACCATTACCAGACAGGCTGACTACACCCGCAGCACTTGCTACCGTTGACCCGTCAATATCGGTACCGACTTGAGCCCATGAGCCGCCAGACTCTTCGAAAATTCTGACATGACCGGCATCTGAACCATTGCCATCATTGTACCGTGCTCCAATAGCGATTCGTTTACCACTAGATGACAAAGAAACAGACCACCCAGATTCGTCCGAAGCCGCTTCGCCGTCAATATCAGTTCCGACTTTTACCCAAGAGCCATTAATTTCATCAAAAACACGAACATTACCAGAACTAAGGCCACTGCCATCATTAAAAATTGCGCCTATTGCAACACGTTTACCATCAGCAGATAGCGATACGGAACGGCCTGATTCATCAGAATCCGCTTCTCCATCGATATCAGTACCAACTCGAGTCCATATAGCGTTGTTTTCCTCAAAGACTCTTACCTGTCCAGCATTATAACCATTACTGGAATTGTAAATTGCGCCAATCGCAACTCGCCTTCCATCATCAGATAGCGCTACTGAGAAGCCGGAACGGTCTCCTGAGTTTTCCCCGTCAATATCGCTGCCAAGCTGTTTCCAGACACCACCGGTCTCTTCATAAATTCTAACGTGGCCAGTATTGAAACTGCCGCCATCATTCAAAAGCGCTCCAACGGCGACTCTTTTACCATTTGCTGATAACGCCACGGACCATCCAGAGCGATCACTGTTTCCTTCTCCTAGGATATCACTGCCAAGCTGTTTCCAGGTGCCTCCATTTTCTTCAAAGATTCGTACTTGACCTTGATCAGTGCCTGTGCCATTATTGTAGGGTGCACCAACTGCAACTCTTTTACCATCAGCAGAAAGTGCTACAGATCTGCCTGCCAAGTCTGAGGGTAGATCACCAGTAATATCATTTCCAATTTGAATTTGACAATTAATTGGTAATAAATAAAAGCTGACAATTAGTAGTATTAGGTATTTCATACGCAGTAAAATATTATTTCTAGTTTAATCCACACGCTGCAATGGGCGTTCGTTATGATTTATACCGTCCAAAATTAATCGAACTCAGGGTAATAAAAACAACAAGAAGATACGGTAAATTTTAAATCAAAACGATATCTTCGCTACTCATGTTGAAAAACAGGTAAATCATCTATTGCCTGTAAGGCATAGCTTGACCACTCAAATGACATAGAAATTTCAATAAATTTAAGGTACTACGGAAAAAAACATTAATTTTACCTCTTCAACAACATTATGATTTTAAATTTTCTACATGAATTTGGGCGGTATCTTATTTTGATGAAGGCCATGTTTGCCAGACCGGAGAATGCTAAAATGTATTGGAAGGAGACGTTACGGCAAATGAATGACATCGGAATTGGATCCCTAGGAATTGTTGCTTTAATCGCGCTATTTATTGGTGCTGTAACCGCAGTACAGTTCGCCTATCAGTTATCAAATTCATTTATTCCCGCATATTATATCGGATATATTGTTAGGGACTCCACAATCATAGAGTTAGCTCCTACTATTTCTGCATTAGTTTTAGCAGGAAAAGTAGGATCCAATATAGCAGCAGAGTTAGGCGGTATGCGCCAAAAAGAACAGATCGATGCTTTAGAGATCATGGGAGTCAATACCGCCGGCTACCTTGTCGGACCAAAGGTATTTGCTGGATGTTTTGTGATCCCACTTTTGATCATCATTGCTGCTGGAGTAAGTATTGTAGGCGGGTACCTGGCTGCAGTTTCCTCCGGGTTTGTTACAGCAACAGATTATATCTTTGGTGTTCACGCCTTCTTTGAAGAGTATTACGTATTTATGATGTTAGTTAAGGCTGTTGTTTTTGCTTTTATCCTTACATCTGTTGCTTGCTACAAAGGGTATTACGTCAAAAACGGAAGTATAGAGCTTGGTCGATCAAGTACACAAGCCGTTGTTTTGAGTAATATTTTAATCCTTTTAGCAGATTATATAATTGCCCTTATCCTTACTTAATCAATGATTAAAGCAGTTGACATACGAAAATCGTTTGGAGAGCAAGAAGTCCTGAAAGGGGTTAGCGCAACATTCGAAAAAGGCAAAACCAATCTCATCATTGGTCTAAGTGGAGCAGGGAAAACAGTGTTCCTAAAATTATTAGTAGGACTGATAGCGCCAACCTCTGGAGAAATTTGGTATGGTGAAACTGACTTTCTGAAACTCGGGAAACAAGAACGTACCGATATCAGAAGAGAAGTTGGTATGCTGTTTCAAGGTAATGCACTATTCGACTCTATGACCGTTGAGGAGAATGTACGTTTCCCATTAGACATGTTTTCAAAGTATTCCAAAAAAGAGAAAGATTTACAAGTCGATAAATGCCTAGAACGAGTAAATCTAGTAGGGTCTAACAAAAAACTGCCCGGAGAAATCAGTGGTGGTATGCAAAAGCGCGTTGGGATTGCACGTGCTATCATACTTGATCCCAAATACTTGTTTTGTGATGAACCCAACTCAGGACTCGACCCTAAAACCTCCATCCTCATTGATGAATTGATTCGGGAAATTACTGTAGACAACAATATGACTACAATAATCAATACCCACGATATGAATTCCGTGATGGAAATCGGGGATAAAATAATTTTACTACACCAAGGAGAATTGGCTTGGGTTGGTAATAAAAAGGATGTAATGACCAGTGACAACGAAACACTGCAAAACTTTATTTTCGCATCCCCATTCCTACAACGATTACGTAAGGCGTACAATACGAGGTAGTCTTGTTACTATCATCCTCATTATTTGTTTTATTTCAAAGAAAATGGCCGGCTTAGTGATAGTAGGTGTTGTTTGAACAACGCTGCAGAATGGCTTGTGTTCAGAGCGATGAGAGTACCGAAAAGCACGACGCAAGAAGGGTGTGATTGTAGCACAATCACACCCTTCTTGCGGAAGCCCCAGTGATTGTTAATTAATGCATTCTATTCAAGACTTACATCCACGAACAATTATAACAGCTCAAAAACTGAGGGAATTCTACCTCGGACCTTATTTAGAAAGTGTCTAAATAAATCCCACGTCACAAAAACAACAAATTTGGTTGATAAAAAAATCGCAGTGTTATTATCTTTGCAGCGAATTTGTCTAAATATTAGAAGTCTTACTGAATTAAGGCTTATCAAAAAACAGATTACTTTGAAGAACACACATATTAAAGGGGCCGTTTTGACAGCCTTTATCTTCTCAACTACAGTGGCACATGCACAAGGAACTGGCGCACTTTCAACAGGCTTTATTGGGGCACTGATTGTTATGGTATTACTACTACTTGTAGGAACTGTAATTTTTGTAGGAGATAGCCTAATTGGAATTGAAGCTGAAAAACAAGGAATTGATAAAGATGTCAACCTTTCCATTTTTCCGAAATTCTCAGAACTATTCGGAAAACCTCCAGCTTTTTTACCAAACGGTGGATCAGTCACCCAATTGAAAAAAGGATATGACATTCCACTTGCAGGAGCACCAGCCAACAAAATTGTAAATATCGCCGCTGGAACAACCTACAGCCTTAAGCCTAAAGACTTTGTCGCAATGTCTCCCATCCCAAAAATTCTTAAAGGAGAGGGAGAAGAGGTGAAAGCAGGGGAAGTGTTGTTTTTCGATAAAAAACGTCCTGAAATCAAGTATTCGTCACCAGTTAGTGGAGAAATCGTTTCAATCGTAAGAGGAGAAAAGCGATCTATCAATAACATCTTGATTCTGGCAGACAAAGAACAGAAGTACCGAGAGTATAAAGCAATCAATCTAGCTGATTGTAAACGAGAAGATTTGGTAGAATTCCTTTTAGAAAGTGGTGTTTGGCCATTTATTCGCCAACGCCCTTACGATATTGTCGCAGATCCTAAGGATCATCCTAAAGCAATTTTCATTTCTACATATGATTCTGCACCATTAGCTCCTAATCTCAACCTAGCTGTTGAAGGTCAAGGACATTATTTCCAAAAGGGTCTTGATGTTCTCAATCACCTGACAGAAGGAACTGTGCACTTAGGTTTGAATGCAAACGGAACAGAACCCCCGTCTTCAGTATTTACTGAGGCAACAGGAGTACAGAAAAATTGGTTTAGCGGACCACACCCTTCAGGAAACGTAGGAATTCAGATCCACCACACTGATCCAATTGCCAAAGGAGATGTAATCTGGGTCATGAATCCACAAGACGTCCTCATTTTAGGACGACTTTTCGTAGACAGAGTGTTCAATACGGAACGACTTGTTGCAGTATCTGGCGCTGAATTGAAAGAAACATTTCATGTTAAAGCAAAACAAGGCGCTAACATCCAAAATTTTGTTGCTAATAATCTAATACAAGACCATGTACGATTTTTAGCAGGCGATGTGTTAACAGGAAAGAAAATTGATGCCAACGGATACCTTGGGTTTTTTGACGACCAAATCACTGTTTTACATGAAAACGATAATTACGAAATGTTTGGCTGGTTACTAGGTATGACGCCAAGGGCAACAATCAGCAAATCATACCCGAAAGGGCTATATGAAGGAATTCCGCTTCGTGCTGAAACCAATACTCACGGAGAACCTCGTGCTTTCGTAGTAAGTGGCCAATACGAATCGGTATTACCAATGGACCTATACCCACAATTTCTTTTTAAGTCAATTATATTTAATGACTTTGAACAAATGGAAGGTTTAGGCATTTATGAATTAGTCCCTGAAGACGTAGCACTTTGCGAATTTGCTTGTACTTCCAAGCAAGATCTTCAGAATATTTTGGCACAAGGCCTAGAAGTACTTAGAGAACAAGGATAATAACACTACCGGGATGCCGGGCAAATAGTCACCATGAAATCATTAATAAAATTATTAGAAAAAATAGAACCAGACAAGAAGAAGTCACCCTTTCTTCATACTCTTTTTGATGGGTTCCATACATTTCTTTTCTCACCAAATCACACTACAAAAAACGGTGTACACATCAGAGATGCCATGGACCTGAAAAGGACAATGGTATTGGTGGTACTTGCACTACAATTGTGTTATGTATTTGGTACTTACAATATTGGTCATCAGCATTACTTATCCCTAGGACTCTACAATGAAGGATTCCTTGACGGATTAATGCCAAAACTACTTTACGGGTTGATTCAAATCATTCCAATTTTTGTAGTAGCCCATGTCGTAGGGCTTGGTATTGAGTTTTACTTCGCAGCTAAAAAAGGACATCCCATAGAGGAAGGGTTTTTAGTTTCAGGTGCTTTGATTCCACTAATAATGCCGCCCGACATTCCTTTATGGATGTTGGCACTAGCAGTAGCCTTCGCTGTGATCATTGGGAAAGAAGCCTTTGGTGGAACCGGAATGAATGTCATGAACATTGCACTACTAGCAAGAGTATTCGTGTTCTTTGCTTATCCAACCGAAATCTCAGGAGACATCTGTTGGGTGTCTTATGATTATAACTTTATCCACCAGCTATTCGGCTTTGAAGCCGGAACACTTGAAGCATTAGGGATGGCCGCCTTGCCAGAAGGGATGGCCTGGAAGGATTATGTGTGGTCGCACATGCCTGATGGCTGGACTGGCGCCACACCACTCGGCCTAGCAGCTAAAGATGGCTGGGACGCAGTATTAGCCTCTCCTCAGTATACCACTTCTAACATGTTCTGGGGAGCAATTCCTGGTTCTATTGGCGAAACTTGTAAACCACTGATTTTAGCTGGTGCAGCGATGTTACTCGCAACGGGTATTGCCAGTTGGAGAGTGATGTTGAGTATGTTTATAGGTGCCGCTCTTACTGCAATGGCAATGAGTGCAGCAGTAGGTGGAGACACTTCTCTCTTCCTTGGCGTTCCTTGGATGTCTCATTTCTGGATGGGTAGTTTCTTCTTCGCTATGGCTTTCATGGCAACAGATCCCGTAACCGCCTCAGCAACCAATACTGGTAAATGGATATACGGACTCTTTATTGGATCAATCGGCATGATCATTCGAGTACTAAATCCTGCATACCCAGAAGGTTGGATGCTTGCAATTTTGTTTATGAACGTCTTTGCGCCATTAATTGACCACTACGTTATACAAGCAAATATTTCTAAACGATTAAAACGAATCAAAAGTGCACACTAACGCTCAAACGCTAACATTTGTAACCATTATGACGGTGATCGTAGCAGCTGTGCTCGCATTACTGTTTTCTGGTTTGAAGCCCATTCACGACAAGAATGAGGCAAACTACAATAAAAAAGAGATACTTGGGTCTATTATCGAAGATGCCTCTGATCTTAAAGACCCTGAAGTCGCGGCTATTTTCAAATCTAGTGTGAAACAAATTGTCCTCGACGCTAATGGAAAAGTGATTCCAAACAAACAGGCGGATAAGATTGACATGAAAAAAGAAGCGAAAAAACCTCCAGCTGATCGAAAATATCCACTTTATATATATGATGGGGAGGAAGGCTTGCATTATATCGTTGGCGTAAGAGGGAAAGGACTCTGGGATGCAATTTGGGGTTCTGTTGCTATCGAAGATGATTTCAACACTATCGGCGGCGTTGCGTTTAATCATCAAGCAGAAACCCCAGGTCTTGGTGCTGAAATAAAAGACAACAATGCGTGGAAATCTATGTTTAAAGGTAAGAAGATATTCAATGATGCTGGAGAATATGTATCAGTTGATGTTGTAAAGGGTGGGGTTAAAGACCCAGAACATCAAGTTGATGCTATTTCTGGTGCAACCGTTACTTGTGTAGGGGTTGCAGAAATGTTAGACAGAGGAATCGAGGTATATCTACCATACTTTGAAAAACTTGAAAAGAAATAAATTATTCATTCTAATAATAATTATTAAAAAATGGCTGAATCAAACACAGATGTTGCTGTAAAACCTAAAGAACCGACATTCGCGTTCGGAAAAAAGGAACGGCAACTAATCACGGACCCATTTAATGATAACAACCCGATTACTATTCAGGTATTGGGTATTTGCTCTGCATTGGCAGTGACTACCTTGGTATTACCATCTGTAGTTATGTCTATAGCTGTTGTCTTTGTTATCTCATTTTCAGCTTTAATCATTTCTCTACTGCGAAATTCAATTCCGAAACAAGTAAGAATGATTGTTCAGTTGGTCGTTATCGCTGCACTGGTTACAGTTGTAGAGTTGGTACTCAAAGCAGCAAGCTACGATGTCTACAAACAGTTATCAGTATTCATTGGGCTAATTATCACCAACTGTATAGTGATGGGCCGATTGGAGGCATTCTCTATGGCCAACCGTCCTTGGCGCTCCTTTTTAGATGGTCTGGGCAACGGATTAGGCTATGGCGCTATCCTAATTATTATCGCAGTAGTGCGAGAGGTGTTTGGAAAAGGATCACTATTAGGCTGGCAAATTATTGGAAATACCGACGACTATATGATCAATACGGCTACAAGTTGGATGTTTGGCTGGTATGCTAACAACAACCTAATGGTATTACCCGCGGCAGCAATGTTTATAGTAGGGATAATAATCTGGGTACAACGTTCCATGTATCCTAGATTAGTTGACGCATCTTAATCCAAATCTGAATTTAAAAACAAGAAAAATGCTTGATATATTTTTAAAGGCGGCGTTTATTGAAAACATGGTATTAGCCTACTTCCTAGGAATGTGCTCCTATCTTGCCGTTTCCAAAACAGTAAAAACAGCTGTTGGGCTTGGGTTAGCGGTGATCTTCGTACTCAGTATCACCATGCCGATCAACTGGTTGATTAGTACTTACTTGCTTGAACCAACTACCAGTGTCTTAAGTGGAATTATGGGCCAGGAAACTGATCTGACATTCTTGAGATTCATACTTTTCATTGCAGTAATCGCATCAATGGTGCAATTAGTAGAAATGATAATAGAAAAATCCTCACCAGCTCTATATGTGTCCCTAGGGATTTTCCTTCCATTGATTACTGTAAACTGTGCCATTCTAGGTGGTAGTTTATTCATGGTTGCCAGAGAATACAACTTCGCTGAATCTTTAGCCTTCGGCATTGGTTCTGGATTTGGATGGTTCCTTGCAATTATCGCTATTGCTGCAATTCGAGAAAAATTACGGTATTCAGCCATCCCACCAGCTTTAAGAGGTTTAGGAATAGCCTTTATCCTTACTGGACTGATGGGAATAGCCTTTATGAGTTTGATGGGTATCGACCCAGGGAATATTATTCCACAGAAATAGATTGTTTAAGAATTAAATTGATCCGAAATGGATATTATAACGA
>Ga0209186_1000059_pt1:0-32500 | contig 85494 bp, 58 predicted proteins | sample SidtaG_FD_187426 | JGI IMG/M metagenome (GOLD analysis project Ga0209186, IMG submission 187426) | Marine algal microbial communities from Sidmouth, United Kingdom - Sidmouth_Male2 metaG (SPAdes) (version 2) | ecosystem: Host-associated > Algae > Red algae > Unclassified | place... | reverse complement strand
AAGTAGTGGCGAGCGAAAACGGATTAGTCCAAACCGATTTGGGTAACTGAATCGGGGTTGTAGGACCGACATAATGTATGTTAACAGAAGTAGAATATACTGGAAAGTATAACCAAAGAGGGTGATAGTCCCGTACACGTAATGTTAATATATTGGTTGGTATCCTGAGTAGCGCGGGACCGGAGAAATCCTGTGTGAATTAGCCAGCACCATCTGGTAAGACTAAATACTCCCGAGAGACCGATAGTGAACCAGTACCGTGAGGGAAAGGTGAAAAGAACCCCAAGCAGGGGAGTGAAATAGTACCTGAAACCATGTGCCTACAAGCGGTCGGAGCAGTATACTTGTATATTGTGACGGCGTGCCTTTTGCATAATGAGCCTACGAGTTACTCTTTTCTGGCAAGTTTAAGCACTTAAGGTGCGAAGGCGAAGCGAAAGCGAGTCTGAATAGGGCGCCTCAGCCAGAGGAGGTAGACGCGAAACCGAGTGATCTACCCATGGGCAGGTTGAAGCTCTAGTAAAATAGAGTGGAGGACCGAACCAGTACACGTTGAAAAGTGTTTGGATGACCTGTGGGTAGGGGTGAAAGGCTAATCAAACTCGGAGATAGCTCGTACTCCCCGAAATGCATTTAGGTGCAGCGTTAAAAAGGATATCCTGGAGGTAGAGCTACCAATAGGGCTAGGGGGCTTCACCGCCTACCAAACCCTGATGAACTCCGAATGCCAGGATATTGCATTAGCAGTGAGGCTATGGGTGCTAAGGTCCATGGCCAAGAGGGGAACAACCCAGACCATCAGCTAAGGTCCCCAAGTAATTACTAAGTTGATTGAACGAAGTGAGATCGCTATGACAGCTAGGATGTTGGCTTGGAAGCAGCCATTCATTTAAAGAGTGCGTAACAGCTCACTAGTCGAGCGATCTTGCGCGGAAAATAATCGGGCATCAAGTAATTCACCGAAGCTATGGGTTTGCAATTTATTGCAAGCGGTAGGGGAGCATTCTAAACTGCGCTGAAGTTGTACTGTGAGGTATGATGGAGCGTTTAGAAAAGAAAATGTAGGCATGAGTAACGATAAAACAGGTGAAAAACCTGTTCGCCGTAAGACTAAGGTTTTCTGAACTACGTTAATCGGTTCAGAGTTAGTCGGGTACTAAGGTATAGCCGAAGGGCGAAGCCGATGTTAAACGGGTTAATATTCCCGTACCTGTATAATATTCGAAGGAGTGACGGAGTCGCGAAAGGTACGCGTACTGACGGAATAGTACGTTGAAGCAAGTAGGCGTTGAAAACTGTAGGCAAATCCGCAGTTGAGCTAATGTGCGATAGTACACAGACCCTATTAAGGAGACGTGATAGTTACTGGTAGCATACTTCCAAGAAAAACTTCTAAGATTAGTATTATACAGCCCGTACCGTAAACCGACACAGGTAGTCGAGGAGAGTATCCTAAGGCGCTCGAGTGATCCGTGGCTAAGGAACTAGGCAAAATCGACTCGTAACTTCGGGAGAAGAGTCGCTCCGCGAGGAGCCGCAGTGAAAAGGCCCAGGCGACTGTTTAACAAAAACACAGGACTCTGCAAAACTGAAAGGTGAAGTATAGGGTCTGACACCTGCCCGGTGCCGGAAGGTTAAGGAAGGGGGTTAGTACTTCGGTGCGAAGCTCTTAACTGAAGCCCCGGTAAACGGCGGCCGTAACTATAACGGTCCTAAGGTAGCGAAATTCCTTGTCGGGTAAGTTCCGACCTGCACGAATGGTGTAACGATCTGGGCACTGTCTCAGCCACGAGCTCGGTGAAATTGAAGTATCGGTGAAGATGCCGATTACCCGCGATGGGACGAAAAGACCCCGTGAACCTTTACTATAGCTTAACATTGGGTTCGAATTTATGATGTGTAGGATAGGTGGGAGACGTTGAAGCTGCGGCGCTAGTCGTGGTGGAGTCATCCTTGAAATACCACCCTTTATAAATTTGTATCCTAATCCACGGAAAGGTGGAGACATTGTTAGGTGGGTAGTTTGACTGGGGTGGTCGCCTCCTAAAGAGTAACGGAGGCTTCCAAAGGTACCCTCAGCACGCTTGGTAACCGTGCGTAGAGTGCATTAGCAAAAGGGTGCTTGACTGCGAGACTGACAAGTCGAACAGGAACGAAAGTTGGGTAAAGTGATCCGGTGTTTCCGCATGGAAGGGACATCGCTCAAAGGATAAAAGGTACTCCGGGGATAACAGGCTGATCTCCCCCAAGAGCTCATATCGACGGGGAGGTTTGGCACCTCGATGTCGGCTCGTCACATCCTGGGGCTGAAGAAGGTCCCAAGGGTTGGGCTGTTCGCCCATTAAAGTGGCACGCGAGCTGGGTTCAGAACGTCGCAAGACAGTTCGGTCTCTATCTATCGCGGGCGTAGGAATATTGAAGAGGGCTGACCCTAGTACGAGAGGACCGGGTTGGACGAACCTCTAGTGTACCAGTTGTGGCGCCAGCTGCACCGCTGGGTAGCTATGTTCGGTAAGGATAAGTGCTGAAAGCATCTAAGCACGAAGCCAGCTCTAAGATGAGTATTCCATTGTCCATTGGACTAAAAGAGTCGTGGAAGATGACCACGTTGATAGGCTATAGGTGGAAGTACAGTGATGTATGTAGCCGAGTAGTACTAATAACTCAAATGCTTCCAACTTTTTTTTTAAAAAGTAAATGGAAGGACTCTAACAATAATAACAATACATATGTTATTTGCAGATTGAAATCAATCACAATACTTTTTAATACTACAATTGTCAAAAAAAGACTTTAAATTCTAATAAGTTTATCTAGCTGTCTAAAGAAATTGTCCAAAATGGACTAAAGATTCGTTGGTGGTTATAGCAAAGAGGATCACCTCTTCCCTTTCCGAACAGAGAAGTTAAGCTCTTTAGCGCTGATGGTACTGCCTTTTAGGTGGGAGAGTAGGTCGCTGCCAGCACCTTATTAAGCCTTGCATTCATTAATTTGAATGTGAGGCTTTTTTTATACCCGATTTTAAAACCTAAATTTGATAATTACAACATCATTCCAAACATTATTCTCGTTTGATCGAGTCAGTTATTCTTTCTTTTCACGTATCTTCGTGGCATGAATAATTACTTACCAAATATTCTTAAAGGAGCGGCAATGGGAATCGCAGAAGTGATTCCAGGAGTTTCTGGAGGAACTATTGCCTTTATTACAGGGATATACGAGAAAATACTCAACACAATAAATGCTTTTGGCCCAGGACTATTTTCTACTTACAAGAAAGAAGGAATTCAAGGAGTTTGGAACGAGATAAACGGAACTTTCATAGTGACTCTGTTAATTGGAATGGTATGTGGAGTTCTAGTAGGTATCTTCGGTATTACTTATCTTTTAGACAACTATCCAGTATTGGTATGGGCATTTTTCTTTGGACTTATCATAGCTTCTGCAATTTATATCGGTAAGCAATTAACTAAGTGGACTGCTGTAGAGATTGGACTGTTATTCTTAGGAACTGTTTTGGCTTATGGTATTACGGTAATTGCGCCTGTTGAAGGGTCTACTTCATTGCCAATTGTATTTATCTCAGGGGCGATTGCTATTTCAGCTTTTATTTTACCAGGAGTATCTGGTAGTTTCATGTTGTTGTTAATGGGAATGTATACCATTATAATTCCTACAATAAAAAAAGTACTCACTTTCGACACTTCTAGTCTACTTCTAGTTGTCGTTTTTGCTTTAGGATGCTTAACGGGATTGTTCACCTTTGCAAGGGTGTTGTCTTGGACATTTAAAAACTATAAAAACCAAACATTAGCAATTTTGACTGGATTCATGATTGGGTCATTAAATAAAATATGGCCTTGGAGAATACCCGATAAAACAATAAATAGTGGAGATAAAATAAAAGTAATTACCGAAAACAATGTATTGCCTGGAGATTTTCCAGGAGAACCTTATGTATTTGGAGTCATTGCTTTAATGATTATAGGTTTTATATTTGTCTTTATTTTAGAGCGATTTGGTTCTAAACCAGAAAAGTTAGGCTAGTACAATGATTACTCATGAGCAATACGGGCTAATAGGCTATCCATTATCGCATTCTTTTTCTAAGATGTATTTCACTAGCAAATTTGTTAAAGAAAATATCGATAACACAGTCTATGAGTTGTTTCCTTTAAAGGATATCAGTGAATTCCCCCAATTAATTAAAAAGCATACTAAGCTTAAAGGATTAAACGTTACAATCCCTTATAAACAAGCAGTTATTCCTTTCCTTGATGAAATAGATCGATCAGCCTCTTTTGGTGCTGTCAATACCATAAAAATTGAGCAAGGCAGACTTATTGGATACAATACAGATGTCTTTGGCTTCCAACAAGCAGTGAGGCCGTTTTTGAGTGCTACTTCTAAGGCATTAGTACTAGGGACAGGAGGTGCATGTAAGGCGGTCTATCATGTGCTTCAACAAAACAAGGTAGCTTGTACATTGGTGTCCAGATCAGCAGATAAAGGAGACATGACCTATGAGAATATCAACAAATCGATTCTGGCAAAATACCAGTTAATAGTAAACACAACACCACTTGGCACTTACCCAAATGATAATAGTTTCCCGGATATACCCTATGAACATTTAACTGGAAATCAAACCTTAGTCGACCTCGTTTACAATCCACCAATAACTAAATTCTTATTTAAGGGTGCAGAGCGCGGATGTACGATTAAAAATGGAATGGAAATGTTATATTTACAAGCGGAAAAGGCATGGGAAATCTGGAATGAGTAATGCCTTGATATGTAATGATTAGCAAAATTATCCTTTAGAGATTAATGGACTTTCAAAATACAGAAACAGCTTTTGCCCATAAATCGGACAAGCAGCTAAAGAAAATGGCCAGATTGTTTTCCATGATGAATAAAAAATCATTGGTAAACCTAGGATCAACGCTCGGTCTTCTAGCAGTCAAACTGAGAATTCCGTTTACAACGACCATCGTAAAAAATACTATTTTCGACCAGTTTTGCGGTGGCACAACACTGCTTGAGAGCCGAACCCGTGTCAATGAATTATTCGAGAATAACGTACAAACGATCTTGGATTACGGTGCCGAAGCTAAGCAAAGTGAAAAGGATTTTAACGCAACAATGAATGAGATTATTCGTGCCATCCGCTTTGCAAACGAAAACGGGAGTGTATCAGTTATCAGTTGTAAGGTTACAGGACTAGCCTCTAAAAGACTACTTGAAAAACTACAAATCGGTAAGGAGCTCACAGCAGAAGAGGAAGAACAATACCATTTCGCATTTAAGAGGATGCAGTCTATTTGTCATGTTGCACATGAATTGAGGGTTGGGGTATTCATCGATGCAGAGGAAAGTTGGATCCAAAACACTATTGACACCTTTGCCAATTCAATGATGAAATTATACAATCAGAATAGTGTTATTGTGTTTAATACGTTTCAGATGTACCGGCATGATCGATTGGATTACCTTAAAGAATCACATCGCCAAGCCAAATTAGGGGAATACTTGTTAGGAGCCAAGTTAGTTCGTGGCGCTTACATGGAAAAGGAGGCTAGACGCGCTGAAGAATTGGGATATCCAAGCCCGATACAACCTAGTAAAAAGGAAACAGATGGGCATTATAACCAAGCAATTGAGTATTGTGTTCAAAATTACGAGACCATTGCCTTCTGTAATGCATCCCATAATGAATACAGTACAAACCTGATGGCAGAACTAATCGCAGAAAGAGAAATACCGAATAATCACCCGCACTTCAATTTTTGTCAGTTGTTGGGGATGAGTGACCATTTAAGTTACAATCTAGCGAAAGCTGGTTATAATGTAGCCAAGTATGTTCCTTATGGACCGGTGCGGGATGTCTTACCCTATTTAATCCGACGAGCTAGAGAGAATACTGCGGTGACGGGCGATATGAGTAGGGAACTTTCGTTGATTAAAAAGGAAATAAAACGAAGAGGTATTTAATCAAATATTATGGGAAGAATACACTTGTTCGAATTTGAAGATCAACCATGGTTTCCTGATATTATTAGAAACTATATGACCGACTACCTGCAGTTTATGTCAAATAAACTAAAGATTTATCAAGGAGTATTACCTATTCTTAGAAAAGGACTTGAAAAAAGTAACGGATCAAAGATTCTTGATATGGCATCTGGAGGAGGTGGTGGATTACTTCACATTGCAGATGAATTGAAAGGAGCATTTCCGGACCTAAAAATCCAGTTGTCTGACTTATATCCAAACATTACTGCCTTTGAGAAAACAGCAAAACTGTCATCAGTATTCTCGTTTATCAGTCAGCCCGTCGACGCTACTAAAGTGCCTAAAGATCTTAAGGGGTTCAGAACACAGTTTCTATCTCTTCATCATTTGAGACCGCCGCAAGCCACACAAGTATTGCAAAATGCAGTTGATTCCAAATCAGTCATTGGGATTTTCGAAACGATGGAGCGCGGCCCCAAGAATTTAATCGGCATGATCCTGATACCTGTTTTTGTGCTGATTGCTACCCCATTTGTTCGCCCTTTTTCAATCGGGCGACTAGTATTTACTTATTTCATCCCATTAATACCTATTTTTGCGTTGTGGGACGGAATGGTATCAGTTTTGCGCACCTATTCTATTAAAGAAATGAATGAACTTGTCGCAAATGTTTCGAACCATGAATCGTATGAATGGGAAATTAGTAAAGCAAAATCAGGGCCAGGAGAAATATTATATTTATTAGGATATCCAAAAACTTAATAACGTGAAACAAATAATTTTACTGTTCATCCCATTACTATTAATTTCTGCGTGTAAGAAAACAGAATTCATAGATACTGATGTCGAAGTCAAATTTAACAAGTCGTATGTTTTCCTAGGACATATTTACGAAACAAATAGTACAATTGATCCTCGCGTTGCAGCGCTTGATTATTCAAAATACGATGGAATCTGGCTGGGTGGAGATGTATGTGCAGAAACAACACTAGAGGAAGAAACACTGGAAATGCTTGATCTACAATTCGATCTTTCAAACCCAACAACTCACTGGACATTGGGCAATCATGATATTCGGAGTGGAAATATTAATTGGATTACCAATAAAACATTACGACCAACCTATTATACAACATCATTTGATGGAATTACCTTAATGGTATTAAATTCAATGTTTTTCTATGGCGGCTACGATACGTTAAGTGTGAACAAACAATTTGAAATGATTCAAAACGTATGTGACACCATTCAAAACTCATCACATTTAGTCCTTTTGACACACCATATGGTTTGGAATATTGTTGTTCCAGGGTCTAGAAACCTAGCAAATTTGGATCGATCTGACACCTATTTTAATTTGAACCCCGCACAGCATTATGAGCATAGTGTATATCCACTATTAGAACAAGTAGAAGCAAGAGGAGTTGATGTGATTCATATTGCTGGAGATTTTGGGCAAAAAGCTGCGAAATTAGAAGCACTGACCGCAAGTGGGGTGCAATATATAGGCTCAGGAATTACAAGTAATACACTCTATCACAGCACTAATTCAACACATGGTATTCCAGACTCTATTTTGGTTATGCATCATGATATTCTTCAAAGAGAACTTACCTGGGAGTTTGTTCAACTAGATTAAACATGGTGGTTAAAAGAATCAAGCAAATTATTGTCTTTCTGATAACGATTGTAATAGTTTTCGCATTTTCGCTACATCCACCAAACTTCTTTCAGTATTACGTTTTTTTGGGACACACTTATAAAACAGCGGACAAAATAGATCATCGTGTGGAAAATCTCAATTATTCACTATTCGATCAGGTATGGCTCGGAGGAGATATCTGTGCGGAAACTACCAAAAAGAAATCAACTGTTAACTATATTAATAAGTTATTTAAACTTGGGGAAAACTCAACGCAATGGGCATTAGGGAATCACGATATTCGTAATGGAAGTGTTGATTGGATTACGGATTTGACAAAACGAAAAAGCTATTATTGTGAATATGTCAACGGTGTAACGATAATGGTTTTGAATACCACATTTTATCTAAAAGGATATGATACACTAGAAACCAAAAGGCAATTTGAATTTATAGAACAAGTTTGTGATACAATCGATGCCTCTTCTCATTTAATCGTTTTATCCCACAACGCTCCCTGGCTATCGTTCGAAGAAACAAATCACTATCGACCTAATACAGATGGTTCCTGGATGTTTTTTAACTTTGATCCGACTTTAGACTACTGTAATGGCGTCTACCCCAAACTACAAAAAGTAGCAAGACGTGGGATCAAAGTCATCCACATTGCAGGCGATTTTGGGCAACGAGCGGCCACTTACTCCTATAAAACAGAAGACGGTATTCAGTTTTTAGGGTCCGGTATCAGCTCCAACACCAGTTATCATGAGAAATTTCCGACACACGGACAACCTGACTCGATCCTTGTGCTCAGGCATGACATCGTCCGCCAATCTATCGACTGGAAATTCATTGAATTAGAGTAATTCTACTCTTCTTCAAAGTACGACATAATCTTATCTGCCAACTCTAAACCGATATTGCGTTGTGCTTCTCCTGTAGCCGCACCAATGTGTGGAGACAATGAGATATTCGGATGTTCGAGCAGCTCTTTTCTGGGAGAAGGTTCGTTAACAAAAACGTCAAGACCGGCACCAGCCACCTTACCAGATTTTAGGGCTTCTAGTAAAGCATCTTCGTCAATCGCACCACCTCGAGCTGTATTGACAACGCGCACACCATGTTTCATCTTGGCAAATTCTGCAGCACCGATAATCGCTGGACTACCAGACTGAAACGGAATGTGAATCGTGATGTAATCGGCATTTGCTAACATATCTTCCATCGAATCTGTTTTGATGGTCACGGCAAGACTGGCTTCTTTTATTTTAAAGATATTGACATCGATCTTCATTTGATCGAAGGCGAGATCAACAGGCATGATGTTCATACCAAGGCCCAAACCAATTCTGGCCACTGCTTGTCCGATACGACCAAAACCAATGATACCAAGCGTTTTTCCTTTCATCTGTACCCCACCAGCAAACGCCTTTTTCAGACGTTTGAATTCTGAATCACCGATATCTGGCATCATTTGATTGGAAGAATGTAAGAATCTGGAGATATTAAACATGTGTGCAATCGCCAATTCCGCTACAGCATCAGAGGAGGCTGCGGGCGTGTTAATCACTTTGATCCCTTTTGAAAGCGCGTGGTCTACATCTATATTGTCTAGTCCAACACCACCTCTGGCAATGATTTTAAGTTTAGGACAACCATCAATTAAGTCTTTTCTGACTTTTGTGGCACTACGCACACAAATTACATCAAATTCCTTGAGCTTAGTTGGTAATTCATCTTGAGGTATTTTTTCTGTAACGACCTCAAAACCAGCCTTCATCAGTCTGTCAAGTCCATCTGGATGGATCCCATCATTGATTAATATTTTTGCCATTTGTGTTGCGTTTTAATTTAAGTCGCTAAGGTAATAATTTGTTTTGGATTGGCTGTATTACTAATTCACTTTATTAGAATCGGCTATCAATGAGAGATAGTTATCTGCACTATTACTAGGGATTCAATACCACAAAGCTAGAAAAGTATAACGGGTATATCCTTATGCATTTATTCTATTCCACACTCATTAATAGAATCATTCTTGGTTTTGTCATCTGGCATAATCATCTTTTTTGCGCGTACTCTTTTTAATTGTTGGAATTTTCAGCAACCAACATTCATATTATTTGTGAAGACATAAATAAAATTTGTAAGGTGTAAATGATGGACGAGGATTTGAATTCAAATTATCAGGTAGTCATAACTTCATGTTTTCCAGTGAAACCGTATTTAAATAAGTTATGAAAATATTATTTTGAAAATAAATCTACAAAGCTTTGATAATATTATAATTATGGTTATTTTAGATTAATTATTCTAGCTAGCTGACTAACAATTGAACATGACTACTTTTTTACAAAAGATACAGCTTGTAAGCAATCTTTTAATTTGTAATCGTGTATTTGTAACAGATTACAACGTAGATATTAATCCTCTAAGCGTAAACTGCTCAAACAACGTTGGTGTGAACTCCCAGCATGTTTGTTTGATGGTTTCGCATAAAAGTCACTTCATCGCCATGTCAGCTATTTCAGTTGCTTTTGTTAATTCAATTGCGATTGAGGACCTCAACTTCAAACAGATGTGCTGTTGAAGGTGCTTTACATAATATTTAACAATTGTAAATCATTAAACGTAAATAAAAATGAAAAAGTTATTCAATCTTCTAATGGTTACCCTACTTCCATTAGTTTCTCTATTCGCTACAGAAGGATATGAGGTTCGTTCAACAGTACACCATGTTGATTATGAGAATGCAAAATTGTATGTGGATCTCGAAATCCGAGCAAACGATGCTGCTTCAACATTTAATTTGAGTGATATGAATCTAAGATTTACACTTGGTAAAGGCTTGGCTAACCCAGCAATTGCTCAAGAACTTCAAATAAGTAAGGTGGTTAATGTTGGTGGTACAAACAGTTTGTACAATCCTCATACATTGAAAGGAACTACAGGAAACATTGTTTCATACAATGTTGTATTAGCAGGTGGTGAAGGATATCCAATACAAGCAGATAATTATATTTCTATTGGAAGAATTGTTTTTGACATTGTTGATTTTAATGAATGCCTTTCTCTTTCATGGAATCGTCCAGGAACGTTTCCTCCAACATTTATTGGTGGAAAAACAAATGCTGATCAATTAATCAGTGTTGATGAAGGTAACTTTAATGCATTTGATTGTGTGAATGCTAGATTAGAATTAGATGAAGAAAATCTTGTTTTTGACGTTTTTCCTAATCCAGGTGACCAATTTGTAAATGTTCAATTGAATGAAGACATCGAAACTATCAAAGAAGGTACTTTGAGCGTGTTTAACAGTGTTGGTAAATTAGTAATTGAGTATAATTTGCAAGAAGCAAAAGATTCAAACATTAGAGTGAATACTAAATCATGGACTCCTGGTTTGTATATCGTTAAATGGAATGAATCAACAGCAAAATTTGTAATTGCGCACTAGTCGTAATCTACACATAGAACTTTAAAAAATAGGACCTTCCTCATTAGGAAGATCCTATTTTTTTATGACCAATTCAATGCATTTGAACCGAAGTTAGAGAACGAATTGTCTTGGTCTTAAAAGTAACATATTGGTCAATAGACGTTGCGGGATACGTCATTAGAAGTAGCGGAAAGAACTTTATTTGTCATTGACAATTTCCCACAAGGAAGCCGTCTCCAAATCCTCCCTTTATACTGTTTTCAGCACATCTATCTATTTTTCATACCTTTTTATATAAAAAAACCAACAAATTCCAATAAAATTTGTAATTAGCAGGCTGTAATTGAATGCCTATGAATGTACTTGAGTTAATAGATGTGGTCAAACGATATGAAAACCACACCGCAGTAGATAATGTGAGCTTTACCGTACCACAAGGAACCATCTATGGATTGTTGGGGCCAAATGGTGCAGGGAAAACATCGTTGATAAGAATAATTACTACAATTACCCGTGCTGACCACGGAACCGTACTGCTTAATGGTGAAAAGATAAACACCTCAACGCCGTCTAAAATCGGGTATATGCCTGAAGAACGCGGCCTTTACAAAAAAATGAAAGTAGGAGATCAATTGATGTATCTCGCGCAGCTAAAAGGGCTCACCAAAAAGAAAGCGAAAAGTGAAATCGATGGGTGGATGGAAAAGTTTGATATCGAATCGTGGTGGGACAGAAGAGTTGAAGAGCTTTCAAAAGGAATGCAACAGAAAATTCAATTTATCTCTACTATCATGCACCGCCCAAATTTGTTGATCTTGGATGAACCGTTTTCTGGATTAGACCCTATTAACACCAACCTGATCAAAGATGAAATCTATCAATTAAACCAAGAAGGCACGAGCATCATTTTTTCAACACACAGAATGGAGCAAGTAGAAGAGATCTGCGAGCATATTGTACTGATCAATAAAGGGAAAAAAGTGCTGGACGGAAATGTGAGGGCCATTAAATTACAAAATAAGGAAAACCTCTACCGTATTGACTATGAAGGCACACTTCCTAACCACATCGGTGACCAGTTTAAACTGGAATCGTCCTCAGACAAGGAACTATTAATCAAAGTAGCGCCAGGAGAAGACTCTAATCAGCTATTAGCGGCGTTGATACGAAATAATGTGCACGTCACGTCTTTTAGTGAAGTGTTGCCAACACTAAATGACATTTTTATTAAACAAGTAGGATCAAGCGATGAATAAACTCTGGTTAATTATAAAAAGGGAATACCTCACCCGTGTCACAAAGAAAACGTTTATCCTAGCGACTCTAGGAACACCGTTGGCATTGGCATTGTTTTTAGCCGCGGAGGTATGGATCTTGACTTATGAGAGCGAAAGCAACCGTATTGCAGTTGTAGACGATGCGGCATTGGTCGGGACCGACAAAGCATTAAAGGACAGTAAAACAATAAAGTTCTTTGTGCGAAAAGAATCCCTCGAAGAACTCAAAGAAAAGTATGCGGAACTAGACTATAGCGGTGTTTTGTACCTTCCTGAAAATCTAACACAAAACGATAAAAGAGATGTTCGTGTAGAGTATTATTCAGAAGATAAATTGGGAATAGTTTCTAAGGAATACATCGAAAAAATAATCTCTAAAAGAATAGAGAACCAACGGGTTGCAAGGTCCGGTTACGATCAAAAAGTATTGGATGGCTTCGAGACCAAGGTGGAAATGAAACAAAAAACCACGATAGTCGGAGAAGAGGATGAAAAATCATTCAGTGCAGAGATTGCCACCTTCATTGGTTTCTTTATCGGCTATTTGATGTTCTTCGTCGTCATGATTTACGGACAAATGGTGATGCGGAGTGTGATGGAAGAAAAAACCAACCGTATTGTTGAGGTCATTATCTCTTCTGTTAAGCCGTTTCAGCTTATGCTTGGTAAAATCATGGGTGTCGGGATGGTCGGTTTGACACAGCTAGGGATTTGGGCAATACTGATTCCTGCAATAGTCATGCTTTCCTCGTTTTTCCTTCAAGGTGCCATTGACCCAAGTGCAATGGAAGATCTTGGTGGATTGGGCGGCGACTTTGATCAAGAATCAACTCAAGAATATATTCTAAAGGCGATGGAGGAATTGGGCACCATGAACTGGTGGGCAATTATACCGATATCCTTAATGTTTTTCCTTGCGGGGTACTTTCTATACTCTTCGATTTTTGCAGCGCTGGGCTCTGCTGTGGGTGATGACGTTGAGGAAGCGCAGTCATTGACAATACCGGTAACATTGTTACTAGGAATTGGCTTTTTTCTAGCGTTTGCCTCCATACGAAATCCGAATAGCAGTATGGCATTCTGGTCGTCACTGATTCCTTTCTTTTCACCCATAATCATGCCTGCTCGCCTTGCGTTTAACCCGCCATGGTGGGAAATCGCCTTGTCTCTAGTTTTGCTGATTATCACTTCCTTGCTCTTTGTATGGCTGTCTGCTCGGATTTATCGTGTTGGTATTTTAATGTATGGTAAAAAAGCAAGTGTAAAAGAGATTGGCAAATGGGTGTTTTACAAGGAGTAACGGTATGAAAAAGAATAAAGAAACTACCAAAGCAAAGATTTTTAATGCCCTAGTAGAACTACTGGAAACTGAAGGCTTTCAAAGTGTTGGAATCAATTCTATTGCTAGAAAAGCAGGCGTTTCCAAAGTGCTCATCTATCGTTATTATGGCGGATTGGAAGGACTATTGAAAGAATATAAAAACGACCCAAAGAGTTCTCCTGTAGTTCGAGAAGATCACCTGGATATGCTTGCCGAGAAATTTGATTTGATAAAGAATGATGAAAAGAAAGTCCACCAATTCAGACAAGAGTTGGCAAAGGACACCGTAACATCAACCATCGAAAACCTAAAATTTAACAATGGTTTACAAGAAATTCTAAGGTGGCAGACTATCGAATCCAATGCGATTACTGATTTCTTGCAAGTAGAACGGCAGAAACGCTTTGAAAAATTTGGAGCGTTTTGGTCTGGTGTCGAAGATTACAATATTATGGCACTCACAACCATCATTAACAGTGCGATCGACAACCTTGCGATTTCTAAATACGACAAAATGCTGGATGGAACTAAGCTGTCTGAAGGTGGCTGGGATGAAATTCAAAAAGCACTCCTATACATCTGTGAAGCCGTTCACGAAAAGCAAGTAAGGGATAGTCGATAGTCTGATAGTTGAAGACTGAGAGACGAGTTGGTTTTTTGGGGTAATGCCTATTCGTGACTAACACGAGGCGCAACATTCGGCACTTCGCTGGGTGGCACTCTTTCCGCAAGGCTATGCATCAGCACAACTTGTTACATTCAAACAACACTTCCTATCGGTTTGCTGTATCCTGAAGGCTTAGGTTGGGTTTTATGGATTAGCTATTGAAGTTGTAGTCGAGGGAACTGAGCTGAAGGAACTAAAAACCTTCATAATTTGTTTATAATTGTAAAACAGGTTATCATTTATGCCTTTACACCCCAATTTCTTACAACCTGACTTAAAACCTCTATATCATTCTACGAAACGACTTGCAATTGGTATTGCGCTTGGTCTTTGTTCGGCTTTTGTCTTCTACTGTTTGTTTTATGCAGGTAGGGAGGCAATGCGAGTAATGACGATAACGGATTACTATGATTTGTGGAGATTGACTGAGGTTCAAGTATGGTTTTATAATTTCTTTTTTGCCTTGATTGCGTTGATTTTTGGCCAGTCAATCGCAATTGAATATCTCTTGTATCAACCAAACAAAAGACTCTTTAGGAATAGTTACCGAAGAATGAGCATTCTAGTCGACCAACGATTCTTAAACTGGAACTTCTTGTTTTTTTTCGTTGTAAAAATGGGAACTATATACGGTTTGGCATTTAGCTATCCTTATTATGGAGGATGGGAACACTTTTTACTTTCTCCTGATTACTGGTATTTGTTTGTGTTGATTGTTGTTGCGTTGTTTCTTCAAACCTGGACATCCATTCGATTGAATTATAAACGCTGGAGTCTTAAATGGATGCTTACTTCGGCTTTCATCATTATCATTTTAGCATTAGGATTGTCTTTTGTAGATATTGTTGATTATAAGGCTATTAATCAATCTGTTTTAAAACATAATACAACTTATCGTTATCAAATAGATATTCCTTTTTCTGAAGTGTATGAAGGAGCGGGAAGAAGAAGTTTAGCTTCTTACATAGATGTGGCTTATAGGCAAGGTGACACCACTTTTCAACAACCAATAATCCTAGTAGAAGGAAAAGAAACAACCTTGGAGGAACTAAAAAATACTCTTATTAGGGAGCAAGACAAGGTGACTGGAACATTTAGGTCACTTATATATGCAAAGCTGAACATTCACAAGCAGGTTCCTATGCATTATGTTAATCTTGTGCATACTGAGTTAAGTAAAGCATTTTTAGGTAAGCTAGAGTACGGTGTCATTCCTGCCGGTTATAGTAGTAAAAATGCGAAGTACGCTTATCACGACTTTGTTTTGAGAACGATGAATCCTGTAGCAGATTCAACGGCTCCCTGGTTTCTTAGTAGAGAAGAAACAAAAAGAGAAATCAGTAAAGGGAAGCATATTATTTCTTTATCTCATCACCCAATAAAAGGGTATTCAATTAATAAGAAATTCGTTACAAAGAAATTAATTAGTACTGAAATTGCTGAGTTAGTCCCTTCTAGCGAAAGATTTATATTTTATCTTGAAGTCAATCCAAAGACTAATTTTGAAGATTATATCTTTTTGAAAGCAGTCATGAAAAAAACTACCAAAGAGTTTTATGATAAGCAGGCAAAAAATGAATTTGGTAAATCTTATATGGAATTAAAATATGAAAACAAGAAAGCAATCAGGAAAGCGTATGCCGTTCTTGTATTTGAATTAGAGGCAGAAAAGTAAATTATTAATACAAGCCATTAAAAAACGTCCAGCTTTTCCCTCTGCAACCTTACTAATAGACTTAGTAGAGACCCCAGCCAGTTTAATCCAGCGCTCTCAAATGCTCTAAATCAATAGGCTCTCCTATTATCGCTACTTCATCGGTTGCCAACAACATGGTTTCCGCGGTAGCGATTAGCAGTTTACCGTCGCGTTCTATCATTGCGATTAAGCAGGTAGCGGGTAATTCAATTTGAGCAATTTTTTTACCAGATTGAGCCAATAGGCTTGGAAAGTCTTTCACTTGCCCATGTAAGAAATGATCGTCACGCATGAGCACTTCGTTCATTTCGCGCTCGCTTTCACTTTCAAGCCAGCGTTCTTCAAACAAATCACTTTGTGCTACTTCTGCTAGGTGACCCGCTAAGCGTAAATCCAGACCAACGGGCTTTTTGGGAACCAACAAAAACATAAGTGTATGAGCAGCTGGCGCATCAGGAATATAAGTATTGGCTTGAGAACCAAAGCGCAGAACAAAAAGCTCTGGCTGCGTAACGTCTTTGTGGGTTTTATAAGCAATATGAACATGCGCACTAATCGGATGCAATTGTAAGAACTTTTCAGTAATTATTTGATCGATCATTTCGGAAGTAAACCCCAATCGGTTCACTGCTTCTTCCTTTAAGATTTTAATAATATCCTCGCTTTTATAGGTGCCATGACGATAATCAAGCATCACTGAACGGGCAATTAAATCTTCATAAGATAAGTTTTCTGCTTGTGTACGGTCATGCACTATAGTCATCAGCTCTCGTTCTAGGGCTTCATAACGCTGTAAGCCTAGTCGCTGATGTACATGATAGATAGCGCCTCGACGTTCTAAATTTCCAGAAGTATAAAATTGAAACCAAAGGGCACAAGCAAAGATCACCATTCCAGTAAAGCCAATCGGTAATATGCCCATTTCAATAATTAACCAAAAAGAAATCAAGACACCAATAATGGGCAACCAAGGGTAAAAAGGTGCCTTAAATCCAGGTTTATAGGTAGGAATTTTAGATTCACGCATTACAATAACGGCAATGCAAACCAAGCCAAACAAAAGTAACTGAAAGGCAGAAGCCAGTTTCGCTACAGAAGCGACATCAAACAAGAGCAGCACCACGATAATAGATACAACCGTTAGCATAATGGCCAATGTAGGCGTTTGAAATTTTCCAATTTTACTCAGCCGTTCTGGGACCAATTGGTCTTTAGCCATTGCATAAGGGTAACGAGAAGCCGACATAATTCCTGCATTTCCAGTAGACGCAAAAGCAGCAATAGCAGCGACAACAATTAAAATAACACCTAAATCAAACGGAACCCAACCCAGAAATGCTCGACCAGCATCTGCAATTGGGGTAAGGCTTGAATATAACTGTTGAGGATCTAACACCTTAATTAACACCACAGTCCCTAGGGTATAAATAATTGTTGCTGTGATGAGTGATAGCGTCATTCCAAGCGGAATATTGCGATCTGGATTTTGAACTTCTTCAGCTACGCTTGCTACTTTAGTCAAGCCTGCATAGGAGACAAACACCAGCCCAATGGTAGAGACAAAGCCAACTAAACCCGATTTTAAAAAGGCACCATGCCCAGCCTCTGGTCTAAACGCTTCAACGAGCCCAGTTTCATTTAGCCCTGCGATAACAAAAGCAATGAGAATAACCACCAAAGTTGTGACAAGAATGCGCTGTAATATGGTTGTTTCCTTGGCACCGAAAACATTAATCAAACCAAAGGCAATAGTGAGTATAATCGCTGTAACGGTCAAGGGTAATTCTAAGTATAAACCCAGATAAGCACCAATACCAACAAGGGCAAAAGCACTTTTAAACACTACGGCAACCCAAGAGCCCAGCCCTCCGATTGTTCCCACGAGTGGTCCCATAGCGCGGTCTAGAAAATAATAGGTACCTCCAGCTTTAGGCATTGCGGTTGATAGTTCGGCCATACAGTACATTGCTGGAAGAATTAAAAAGCCCGCTAAAAAATAAGCCAACCATACCGAATTACCGGTGTAGGAAGCGGCAATCCCAGGTAATAAAAATAAACCTGAACTAAACATGGCTCCTGTAGACATGGCATAGACGTCAAACAGCGTCAAACTTTTCTTAAGTGATTTTGTATCCGCTTTTGAAGCATTGTCTTTTTTCATTTCGCGTCCTCTTTATTCCATTTTCATTGTTCTCTACAATTAGCGACAGGCTAATGCGATCTTGTGGGCGATAAGCCGTAAATCACCATTTGAATTTCGTTTTAGGCACATAGTGAAATTTTGCTTCAGTTCTTCGACATCATCTTTAATCATAGTCACTACCCCCATTACGACAGCGACATCACTATCATCGCTAATAATCCCATCATTTTTCCATTTCATTTTTCTCCAATTTTCTTTGGCGATTCCTTTATCTTTTGGAAAATCTTTATTCTTTCCTATGAGGTACGACAGTATACCATCGTAAGTGTATCTGTATGGCTCATCATTATTGTGACCTATTTTAAACATCACCTTGCCTTCATCGAAATTGTAGTTTTGGTCTATATGTTTTTTGGCTGCGGTCTCGTAGTAGCTTTCATTTTCAATTGCCTGAGAAATTGCATTGAATGAGATGCCATATGCTTCTTGAAAGGCTATGATCTCCGCTCGTTTAATTGGCTTAGGAGCAACCTTATTCACACCATCGGAATCTGCGTTACAAGAACTTAAAAATAAGGCAAGACCCAAAAGGCAGACTAAGGTTATTGGCAAACTTTTATTTATGTTGTAATTCATATTAATAAATTTTTGTTAAATAACAAGTGAGTTTTAACTTTCGTAACTATCGCTTTTTGCTTCATATTGTTTGATTACAGTTTAAAGATAGTAAAAATAAATAAAGATGTTAGTGTTACCTACTTAAACAGGCAGTAATAGTAATTTTTTATGTATTTATTACTATATTTACATCAAAAACGTTCTCTATGTCTTTAAAGTTAAGATTTGAGCTACCTGAAAAGTTGTTTATTAAGGATCCTCAAGGCAGTGAATACGGGCATAGATTGCTGTCTAATGCTATAGAACTTATTAATCAACTAGGAATTGAACGCTTTACATTCAAGAAATTGGCCACTAGAATGTCGTCCTCGGAAGTATCAATATACAGGTACTTTGAAAATAAACATTTGTTGTTGGTATACCTAAATTGTTGGTATTGGGAATGGGTTACTTACCTAATCGATCTCAAAACAATAAATCTAAATGACAGTAGTCTCAAATTGGAAAGAGCGATTCATTGTATGATCCATGCTAAAACTGAATCAATACTCTCCGACTATATTAATGAAAATCTTCTATTTCAAGTAATTATGAAAGAGGGTTCAAAAACGTATCATATATCTGGCATCGCCGAAGAAAAGAAATATGGTTTTTTTATACCTTACAAAGAACTTGTAGCAAAACTAGCAAAAATTATTCAAGAGATTAACCCTCAATTTAGGTACTCGAAAAGCTTGGGGTCTACTCTTTTTGAAATGATTAATAACCAACTGTTTTATGCGGAACATCTTCCTAGTTTAACTAGTCTAAACAAGAGTAAAAGAATATCAGAATTAGAAATTATGGTAAATCACTTTGCTTTTGCCATAGTGAACAAGTAATTACTAAATAGTACATTCCCATCAAGTAATCGATCCATTTTTCAGTTCCATGGCGGTTTATCAATTGATTTTATACGAAACCAATCCTTCTTTCTGTATTTCCTTGATGGTTTCCTCGGGAATGCCTGAGGCTAATCTATAATTATACAGAATTATTCCAAAAAAGAATGCCGCACCAAATTGAAGCGGGTAATACAGCACTGGTAAACCATCATTAATAACATTTATAACACTAACCATATTGACACTGTTTAGTTCGTCAAACATGGGCAATAGTTTGGACGGATATCCAATCAAAAGGAATTCAGAAAGCAGTACAGCCAAATATCCTATTAAAAATATAATTGTAATTCCTGAACTGTTAAAGCCAACAATCCTTTTGAAAAGGATGATTGCAGCACCCAGCGCAATGCTAATCAAGCTGTGATACAGGCAGTTTCCCTTAAAAATAATATAGGACAGCAGCCAAATGAAACCAATGACCAAGCAAATCAGACCTACACGGTCGATTCTATTTCGGGATTCATCTAGGTCTTCCAGAATATAGGCAGCCTTTCTTAAAGAACGAATCCGTAATTTTTCTTTACCTTCTTGCATATTTATGATTTACTTCTAAACTGATTGATGTTTTTTTCTGGTAGATATCACCGATTTTCAAATAAAACACGGAATTAATTTAAAAAAATATACAGAAAAGTACAATTGTTTAGCAAAATAGTCCATTGATTTAGGTTGGAGATTTATGCATCTTTATAAGGACATTATAAAAGAAAATAAACCGCTGATCCGTGTATTTTCTAAGTTTTAAATTTTTTACATGAATCATTTCATTAAAATTTCAATCCTGCTATTATTTATTCTGGCTAACTTTAGTTGTGAAAAAAACAATATAAGAAAGACGTCCGATCTTTTGATCAATAAATATGGTTGGAATACCATAGAATATACAAATGTCTATGAGGACGGAACCAGAAAAAATGTTCTGAGGCCCACCTCCTTTCTTTTGAACACTTACGGGTCGGGTTTTTTTTTGAGGAAGATGGTACCCTAATAGCCTTTTATCACTATGAAGGAGATCCGCTACATTCATTTGCCGATGAACCCGAGAACGATGAACCTTGTAGTTGGTTGTGTTGGGAATTGGTCGATAAGAATGACATTCAAGTTTCGTACAGGTCTGGTGAAGAATTCTTTTCCGTAAAAATTTTATCAATTGATAAAGATATAATGGTGCTTTGGATTGAAGGAAAAAATTACGATACCGAATACAAATTTAAGAGACTTTCATCCTAGTTAAACTGGTCGCTCAGGAATATGAGGGTCCGGCCATGCGGTCGATCTTCTTTTTTTTTCGTTGTGATCAAAAAACGTTTAGCCTGGATTACGCAGGTTAGTAATTTGAATGGAGCCTGTTGGGAAACAACACATGAATAATACTTATCAAGTTTTTAAGGATTTAGTTTTTTGATTAGTAAGTGTATTGAGAGATGAGTCGCTAAATAATTCAAAAGCCAGAAACGCTTACTAAGTATCTAATGCCATAAACAGGGAAAACAATACCGTTTATAAGTTACCTGTTTACTAATAGATTGATTGTAAATACCTTGTGATTACAATCCAATCTCTCATGATAAACACAAATCAATTTTACCTATTAAGGCTAGACCTGAAGAGCATTTATTTATTAAAAGCGGAAGAACTAGGGGAACTAGTCTCCAAAAAATGGTCGATAATGTTAGAAAGACATTCAATAACTGAAAAAAGCTACTATTTTCCGGTCATTAATCTATAACAAATATCAATAGTCGTTAAGTTACTGTTCGAGCTATTTATAATTAGGGTTTAACTCAATGATTTCAAGTATTCAGTAAATTCGTTTTTTCTGCGTCTAGAAATCGGAATTACCTTTTTGTTGATGAGTTCGAGGTAAGGTGCATTTCCATTATAAAACTTGGACATGTAGTTGGTATTGACAATGAATGTCCTGTGCACCCTGAAAAACTGGGAAGCATCCAGGAGTTTGTCATAATGACTAAGGATTCTTGAACTAAAAATACTTTTACCATTAGATAATTCAATTTTAGTATAAGTGCCTTCAGCTTCGAGAAACAAAATAGAATCAAGATTAACGAAATTGTAACCTGTTTTAGTTGGGATCACAATTTTTGACGCTTTCTTTTCTTTTAAGTTTAACTTAAGATTGTCAATTCTTTTATCGATGTTTCTATGATCTGTTCTTTTAATGTATCGTTCAATGGCTTCACCAATTTTACTTCCAACAACGGGTTTTGATATATAATGCAAACAATTAAAATTAATTGCGTTGATGGCATAGTGATTAAATCCGGTCACAAAAACTATTTCAAAGTTTATTTGCTCAAAACGCTCTAATAAGTCAAATCCTGTTCCCCCCGGCATTTCGATGTCCAGAAAAACAAGATCCGGTTTTTGAGTAAGAATCAAGCCATATGCCTCATCAATATTAGAAGCCATTCCTACTATTTCAATGAAATTAAAACCTTGAGACAGAATTGTCTGAATAGCCTGTTGCCCTTTAGGTTCATCATCAACGATAAGTACTTTCATTCCTTGGGTAATTATTGCAAATAAAGAAAAACTATAGTAGTTTTAATTGAATCTTATTGGAGCGATAGAAACAAAGTGCACTAAAAATTACCTAACATTTTACAATATTATTTCTAAAGTATCTAAAAATAGTAGAAATAACGCTAAAATTATAGATAACCATGATAGATATAATCAAAAATTATGCGAAAATTACTTAGACTGTCCTTTATGTCGTCCTGATTTGATAAAGATTATTCAGCGGACAATTAATCTTCTAATGGAATTTTAATGATGACCCTGGTGCCAATACTTTCCATCTTCTCGTCGAATAAATCTGTGATTTTAATTGAAGCATAAACATGATCTACAATGCGTAAAACATCTATTTTTTCTGCAATAATTTTCATTCCTCTGGATTGGTAGCTATGAGATGTCCTATTTTTTAGTTCCATTGCTTTTTCTCTTCCAATCCCATTGTCTTCGATGGAACAAATTAAATGGTTATTATCTTTGAACAAATGAATGGTTAATATTCCTTTCCCTTTTTTAAAAAGTAACCCGTGGTTAATTGCATTTTCAACAAAGGGTTGTAGTAGCATAGAGGGGATTTCCTGCTCAAGGTCGATATTGTCATAAGTAAAGTTAAATTGGAACTTATCTTCAAATCGCAATTTCTCTAATTTGACATATAGCTCCAGTAGTAAGATTTCCTCCTTGAGCGTGATGTATCTGTTTCTAGAAGATTCCAGAAACATGCGCATAAGTCTTGAAAATTCTCCAAGATATTCACTGGCGATGGTATTATCTCCCACCAAAACAAAACTTTGAATTGCATTTAGAGAGTTAAAAATAAAATGGGGGTTCATTTGTGCCTGTAGCGCCTGCAGTTTGAGTTCTGCCAACTTTCTGTTTGTTTCTTCTTTTCGTTTGGACCGGTATAATAAAATTCGGGTTTGACGGCGGTATAAAAATCTTAACAAGAGTAATGTGAATATTGTTGTCAATAAAAAGAAAGTCTTTGTTTGCCACCAAGGATAATTTATTATAATTTGTAAGTGCTTTTCTGGTCCGGAATTTCCGTTTAGTGTTTCTAGTTTTAGCGATAAGTCATACTTGCCAGGGCTTAAATTTTGAAGATAAAATGCTCTGTTTTGAGCGATCTTCCATTTTTCCTTTCCTATTTTGTATTTGTAATTATAATCCTGCTTAAAAGAGGCATTTGCGAATTTGACGAAAATGGAATTCTCTTTGTAGTTTAAATTGTAGGAATTTCGCAATGTCCTAGGTTTATCATTTACATAAACCGTCCTAACAGTAACACCAGCAGGTTGACTCTCAAGGGTTAGTTCCTGCTCTTTTAAAATGGATAACCCGATTGGAGTGCCAACATAGATGTTTTTAGCATTTACCGCAATGGAATTGACATAATTGGTGAGCAAACCATTGTTTGTTGTAATGGAAGCAATCTCTTTGCCATTTTCTGAAAGGTAATTAACTCCGTTAGGGGTGGCAATCCATAATTTATGGTCTTCGTCTAGTGAGATTTCGTTTATCACATTACTGTTTAAGCCATTGGATTTATGATAATGGTAAACAATACTATCATTTTTAATCAGATACAGCCCGTGTGTTTTTGTACCAACCCAAAAGGAAGTACTATCAAGGCTTAGAAGAGATGTAATACTACTATTCACGGCCCCATTTTTAATTTCAATTGGTTGAACAACATGGTGTTTGAATTCTTGATATATAATTTTTTTTGGACGAACCAGGCTAATATGATATTCGTGGTCAGAATTTGGCTTATCTGTATGTTTGATCTTAGGATTATTGGCAATGTTGATCGTCAATAGTCCACCAGTTGACCCAATAATAAAATCATCTTTATAGTGTGTTAATGCATACGCTCTATTGTTAATCGACGTAATATTTATGAGATTTTCGGTATAGTTTAAATGAAACATGTTTCCAGCAGCATAAGAGAGTTGTAGGTTGTCGTCTAAGTAGATTTCCTTTATCAGACAGGATTGAAAGATATCCGATAAATTTGAAATTTGACCTAATTTTGTGTCAATTTGATATAAACAAGTATTTGCCACCAGAATTTTTCCATTCGGCAACTTCTCCATATCATAAATGGCTTCTTTCGTATTTGGTAACTGGAAGTTGGAAATTCCCGTAGAATCAATCTTACTGAGCCAACTCTCTTTTGTTCCAACAAAAATGGTATTAGGTGGATCTGTATAAACCTTATAAATATAATTATTGGGAAGTTTTGAATTATTAGAATTATAATGGAGTGTGTTGTTCCCATTCCAAAAATAAACGCCTCCCCCATTTGTCCCAAACCAGTAGTTGCCCTCTCGATCCCTGAATATACAATTGACGCGATGACCATTGACAGACATCGAAAGGTCCTCTATGACAGCGGGTTGGTCCAGATTAACTCTAAATAATCCTAGATCACACGAAATCCATAAATTGTTTAACCCATCCGTTTTCAAAGAGTAAATTTGGTTAAAGGATGAAAGGTGCTGGTTTAAGGAGGATAAATCTGGTTCCTGATTGTTTAGGTTTTTATAGACAATACTTTTATTTGATGACTTGTACCCAATAATGCAATTAGGATAAGGTTGAATCGGGGATGTCTTTTCGTTGTCTTTTATACTTGAAACATACTTTTTCTGATGAAGGTCGTACTTTAAAAACTCATGATTATACGGACAATAAATGGTTGGGATAGAGTCCGATTTTACTATCTGCCCGTTACAGATTTCTTGATCCAAGTGTTGGGCAATAATTTCTTCTTGTTCAATAGCGTATACGGTCAGTCCTTTTAGCGCCATGAAATAAATCAATTTGTCTGTGGAATTATAAATGATTTGATTAATACCTTGAAAAGTAGAGTCCGTTGTTAATTTGTAAACGGTATCTTTTTTAACATAAAACACATTTCCAGAAAGACTGGCAAAAAACAAGATACTGTCTGCCCTACAAACTTCAATGATTTCACTGTCTTTTACAGAAGGGTGGGAGTAACTGAGATACGCCTGATTGTCATATCGGAATAGTCCGATGTCTGTTCCCAGCCAGATATCTCCATGTTGATCTTGGTCGATGTCATAAACCACATTCGCTGGAAACCCTTTATCAATCCCTAGGTGTTGAAAGATTAAAATTTGAGAGGAAACAGGGGGTGATAAAAAAAATGAGAAAATGAGAATAAAAAGGCAGTCTGAAACCTTAAATTTAGTTAGAATAATCATGTAACTTGATTTCTCCTTGAATATAAGCTTTTAGTTTAAGGTTTTTAGCTTTTGCATTCATCCAGTAATAAATCAAATTATACGATGAAGAAATGGAGCTAATGCTTATCAAGGCCTCATTCAATGTGGAAGTACTAATTAGTTTCTCAAAGCTTTTCGGGAATTCCGTTAGCGCGGTTTTTTGTAATTTATTCGAAAAGAAATTCAAAAGTTTGTCATTTAGAGCATCCAATTTGTGCATTCTTTTAATTTTTCTTTTCGTAGATTTTCCCAGCCCTTCAAGAAATTGGTAATTTCCAATCTCAAAATGAATCAATAAGTTGAGGATAAGACAAGAAGTGTATATGTGGATATTAGAATGTGGCGAAATCTCTTCAATTAATAGGGAAACAAGGTCACTTGCTTCAGCGTAGTTTTCATTAAAGAAATGACTTAGGGCAATCATATAGAATAAATCTAGCTCCAATCGAGGTTCAATTTTTCCGATTTCCTGAAGAATCTCTTTTGGTATTTTGCTGTAAATTTTTAAAATAGCAGGTATATCCTCACTTCCCCAAAGGTAAAGCACCTGACAATAGGTTTTGCCAAGATAACACAGATCTTTTTCCTTCATTCCGTGGACTTGACTTTCCAGTTTTTTGAATTCCTCAAACCTGACTTCACCTTCGTTTATCCCCATTTTTAGTTCCATGGCAGTAAGATTGATGATCGTGAATGCGGGGTACTCCACGGTTAAGGTTCCGATGGCATACATCTCATGTGTCAAATTTTTTATTTTTATCTGGTAATCTCTTGCAATGGTTAACTCGTTGAAGGTAAGATGGAAATATACCCTTGACTTATAAATGTATCGGAGCGCACGCTTAGACAATGCACCTTTTTCTAGGTCTTCAAGATAACTGAGGAACTCATTTTTTGTTGTCTGATAATCTGTAATTCTGTTTAAATCTACTTTAGGTAGAATTTCTCCTGCTTTTTTAAACGTCGCTCTTGCTTCAAGAAAATTATAGTACTTTTTAAACAACTCTGTTACCGTTGTAATCTTGTTGCTCTCCTCTGAAAAATAACTGTCATAAGGCTTGGAATAAAGTAAGGCTGTATCTTCCAATTCATACAATTTTACCAAGACCAAATAACGTTCTTGTTCCAATAAGACAGGCTTGGTTTTGGTAATAAAATGCAGGCATTCCTCATACATGTTTTTCTTTAATAACACCTTTGCTTTTAATACCATCCGATCAATAGTGCAAAACTCATTATTTTTTAAATGGTAAGTAGTCAACGTTTCTATTATTAACTTATAAAGTTGGTTTTTGACTACTCTGTAATTCTTGATCTTTGATTGTATTTCTATGTCTTTCGGATCAGTCGATTTGTCAATAAAATTATACAATTGCATGTGCTTGGTCTGTTTACCACCACTATACTTGGTATTAACAAGTTGAAAATAGCGTTTTTCTCCTTTTGTCATTCGTTTGATCAGCGAAAAAACCGGATCATTTTTCTGTTTCATGCAACTTACTTTGTCTTTTTCCTAATATTATTGAATTTGAGGAGAATATCAAATTTAAAAAAAAGTTAAAATGATTACATATGTGCAACATATTCTTTTGAAAAACAATAATATAATTGAAAAATGGAAGAGTTAAAATACTTATAAAGCAACCTATAATTATTGTTAATATATGAAAGTAAGTTTTTAATCTTAAATGGAGTACTAAAATCTTAATAAAATTTCTTTAAGAGCCAAAAAAGACAACTTATCCAAGACCTTTCTTACCGTTTAAAATGTTTACAAACAACCATATTTTTATTAAAAACCTAAAAAAAACCGATGCACCTTTGCTATTGGGTTTAAATAGCACAGTCTTCTCTGTGTAATGGTTCAGTTTATAAGTAAAGTAGAGTTTAGACGAAGTGGTTGTTCAATTGAACGAAGCGAAGGTTCATGATTTTAGCCCAAGCTAAATGAGTGGTTCTTTAATGAAGTGCAGTTGAATAAGAACGAAGTAAAAACTGTGATTTACTTATAAAGTGAAGCATAAGGTTTATTTGGTTTGTGCTCCTTGAGGCAGGAGCACATTTTTTTTGGAGAAAAGTATTGCACATTTGTCCCGGGTTTCAATTGCACAAAATTCTTGTTATGATTCAAGGTGCACAATTGTCTCTACGGCATGGTAGATTTCAAAATCGAAATAAGCCTTAGTCGGTGCTAAAAAAAACAAAGTGTTACAATGGATTATCAAAATCTGAATCAAAGAATACAAGAGGCAAAAAATCAAATCAATTAAATCATTAAGTAAGTAGTTTACCATTACTAAACCACTTATTTTTTACAAGCCTAAAAATCCAGCTAAAATATATACAAAACAATAAGCTAAATCCTTGAAAATATTTTATTGAGGGTTATAAATCAATAGATTAAATATGAAGTAATATGTGCGTTTGGCATTTTAAAATTAAAATAACCACTCATTTATTTTTTATAAAAACCGTATTGGAATGATGTTCTTGTGTTTGGTTTATGAATAAACTGAATAAAAATCGAAGTTACTTAATTGAAATTAAGGCAATTAAGCTATGAATTGCCATTGATTTAAACTGATCCAAAATGAAACTAAGCTCTTGTTATCTATTGAAGAATATAGAATATTTATTCGTCCGAATAGTTCATGTTCTTACTCCAATCTTACCAAATTTCTATTTCACAACAAGTGTGACAGGTAATAACGCGCTTTCCGGTGTTTCCAGTTTGAAGAATGAACCTTTAATCTTTCACTAAACAAAAAACAACTAGGATGAAATCCAAATTCAAAAATAATTCGATGTTTAACAGTAAAACTTTAGATAAGCTTTTACACCCTACAAATACGGGATATAAACCTATTAAAATGAAAGTTGAATACAAAAAAGAGACTTTAGATAATTGTGCAATACTTAAGAATAATAGTTCAATTCAATATTTTTCCTCAAGATGTATTTTAAATATTGAACAATTTGACTTTAGGGTAAAACTCTGGCAGGTTATATTGCCCTTAGCAATGTGTTTTTTTATTACATTTCCATTAAAAGCACAGCTCTGTATAAGTGATTCAATTACAACAATAATTTGTGATCCTGTTGGTTCATATGAAGTCTGTACATTTTTTACTTTCTTAGATGAACTTCCATGGGTAGTCTCTGACAAGGCAATGAAAATAAACACATTTAATTTTAGTCGTATGGATTTTGTTCTGCCCAATAATATAATTACAATTCAAACGCCAGCCAATGGATATGCAGAGATATGCACAACGTACGATATTTATTCGGATTACAATCATAAGGTTTGGGTTGATGATTCGAGTACAGGGCATTGTACAGATACAATATTGATTAGTGGTTTAGCTCCGGTTTGCAGCCCCCCTTGTATTGTTCCGTCTGGAACATTCAACAATAACAATATAAACTCATCGAATAATACTGGATTTTAATTCAAGTAAAATTGAATCAATGATTAATTCTTGAATAACAATTTTATGAAATTTTCAAATTATGATAAAAATGACAACCAGTAAGACAAAATTTTTGTGTAATAATATTTTCACACATAAAAATCAAACAATTAACTGTTTGAAAAATTGGGTATATATGATTGCAAATAAAAATAAAAAGCGGATCCAATTAATACAAATACTTTTTTTATTTATTGTTGGAGTAAATGCACAACAACCATTTCCCGATCATCTTCCGTGTTCTGATCTACTTGAGCAAAAAGTTGAAATACTAAATTGTGATTCGTTTAAAGTTACATTAACACTTCTTTTAAAGAATACTGTTGGTCCACAAGAAATGACATTTGCAACACCTGTAACTTTTCTTGATTCGTTAGGTAATCCTATACTCCCAAATACTTGGCCTACATTTAATGCCATCAATAATTCTCCAATATATTTTTCTGCTGAATATTCTATGAGTCAACCTTTTTATATTTTAGAATATCTTACTCGTAGTAATGATTGTAGAAATGATGGTATAATTATTTTTGGTTATACTCCTGTTTCTTCAATCTGTTCTGTGATCAAAACTGATGTTTCCTGTAATGGATTTCAAGATGGTACGGCAACTGCAATTCCGGAAGGAGTTTCCGGTCCATTTACTTTTTTATGGAGTAACAGCGAAACAACACAAAATATTACTGGTTTAGCTCCTGGCACTTATACGGTTACTGTTACAGATGTTGATACCTGTTCTACAACTTGTGATATTGTAATAACAGAACCAACACCTACCACTTGTACACAGGTAGATTCTTTTGATTTGGGTGAATCAATTATCATTAATACAAGTGGCTCATTAGACGAAACCAATCCGAACTTTACAAAAACTTATCTTTTGGTTAATGATGCGGGACAAGTAGTTGCTTCTAATTCCACGGGAAACTTTTCCAATGATGTTGTATCTAATGCTTGCTATCGCGTTTACCCTCTGGTATATAGCACATTAGACCCCCCCTCTCCAATACCTGCATCTGGTAGTAACTTAAATACATTGGGGTCATTTAGTTTAGGATGTTATAATGATGATTTATGCTCAATGTTCCATTGCTTTTGTACAACAAACGAAGTTGTCACTTCCGCCTGCAACTACACCTCCGGCACCTTCATCAAAAACCCACCTGTCTTTTGTGACCAGATGATTTGCGCCGCCTTTGACACCTTGTATTTTGCTTGTGATGCGACCCTCGTGATTAGAATCGATACATTTATTGATCCGTTCGATCCTTCTGATACATTATTTGTATACATAAATGGAACTCATATAACTGAACTTTCGGAACCCACTTTAGGTCCACCGGGATGTGATGACAATAATGGTCTTACACAAATTACCTCCCATGCAGTTGGTGATATACTTGAGGCAGGAACCATTACCCCCGCTACTTGGCGCTATATCTCAAATGCCGGCGATACCACATTATGCGTGTATCAAATAGTTGCCGAAAGTTGCGGAGTTACCCAAGGAATGTGACATTGACTTGTAAGTCAAAAACTCAACAACAACAAAGATGAAATCCAAATTCAAAAATAAATCAATCCGTATAAATTTAAGTACTATGAAACCTGTAGCAACCATTCCTTTTTTTAAGAAAAGAAGCTATTTACTGTTTTTACCTCTATTTGTTGCCCTCTTAATGGCTACAAATCTAAAGGCACAAATTTCCTGCAATCCGTCATTGCTAATTAAATTTGGACCAAATACAAAATGTAATGGAGATGGCACCTATGATGTTTGTTTTGGTACAAGATTTCCTGAGACTTTTTCAGTGGATAAGTCAATTGTGTTTTATCAATATAAAGTGCCTAATGGAGGAACTGATCCGTATAACCCTGCTTTGAACTTCTTTGCAACACCTATAGTAGTGCCTGCAGGTGATACTATAACGTCTGTGGTCTCGGGATCGAATAGTGGATTTAGAATATGTCTAACCTATAATCTAGGTGATGATTATGACTTTAATATAAATTTCACCCAAGATCAAGACATTTGTAATATACAAGGTTCATTTCCCAGATGTTATCCACAATCTTGTAATTACAACTCGGGTATAATCTCTAAACAATAGTTTTTGATTTTCTAATTAGGAAATTCAAGTGAATAAAAATTGTTACAAATGAAACAATGTTTAAATCAATTAATATATCTAAATAGGCTAATAATGAAATCTAGTTTGCAGATGAAAAAGATATCAAAAGTGAAGATAATCGTTATTTATTTTTTAATGCTTATTTCGTCACTTAGCATAAAGGCACAACAATCCCTTGCTTGTTTTGATGTTTTTGATCAAGAGGTGGAAATTATAAATTGCCACGAATATAAAGTAACTTTTACTCTTTCTCCAGATATAAGTGTAATTGCGGACCCATTCCTACCGTTAATCTTTGATACACCTGTAACAATGTTAGATGCTCTTGGAAATCCTGACCCATTCCCAAGTACCGCTCCGGAGTGGGAAGCAGTTGCTTATGGAGATAGTTTAAAATTTTTCAAAATTTTTCCTATTACACCGGGAGGGTTTTATTATATTCAATTTGATACGCGCACTAACTCATGTCGACAAGATGATTTAGTGCTTTTTGGAAGTTCTCCTGAGCTACCGGACTGCGGACAAGTTGACACATTCAATCTTGGAAGTCCCATTAAATATAAAACTACAGGCTCCTCAGGTGAAACTGATCCTGACGTTGCCAAAACCTTTTTATTGGTGAAAGATGAGATTGTTGTTGCTGTTGATACATCAGGAGAATTTACAAACGATGTCCTGGACGCAAATTGTTATAGAGTCTATCCTCTAATATACAGCCTTTCCAACCCTCCGGATCCTATTCCTATGGTAGGAGATTCCTTCAATATTTTAGCATCAGCATCAGGCGATGCTTGTTTTAATAACCTGATTTGCTCCAACTTCAGTTGTTTTTGTGTAGTCGATCTTTTAAGATGTAATATTTCCAGTACCGATATCCTCTGTGAAGAAATGGGTACTGCCACAGCCTCAGCTAGTGCAGGGACACCCGGGTACACCTACTCCTGGAGTAATGGTGCAACTACATCTTCAATCACAGGGCTTTCAGCGGGTACTTATACCTTAACCGTAACCGATTCTATTGGAGATAACTCAACTTGTGAAGTCACTATTTTAGATGTGGGAACACCCATCTGCACCCAAGTAGACACCTTTCAGCTCGGAGACCCCATCGACGCCTCCACAACAGGCTCCACCGACGAAACAGACCCCGATGCCACCAAAGTATATTACCTCGTAGATGCAAACGGCTTAGTCACCACCACCAACACAACCGGCGACTTCACAAACGAGGTAGCAACAAACAACTGTTACCGCGTTTACCCACTCGTCTACAGCATCTCGAACCCACCCGTCCCCTTACCAATGATTGGAGACTCCATGAACGTATTAGGAACCACCACG